>Ga0208458_1000007_pt1 | contig 278413 bp, 251 predicted proteins | sample AD_UKC085_MetaG_FD_184432 | JGI IMG/M metagenome (GOLD analysis project Ga0208458, IMG submission 184432) | Active sludge microbial communities of municipal wastewater-treating anaerobic digesters from USA - AD_UKC085_MetaG (SPAdes) (version 2) | ecosystem: Engineered > Bioreactor > Anaerobic... | reverse complement strand
GCCTCTCTCCGGGGCCAACAACCTCTGGTTCGCTGTCTTATCCATGACATCCAGCATACTCATGATCCCCTTGCCCTCTACTCTAATTATCGGCAAGGAACTGTCTCACGCATTCTGACACAGAGGGGTCCAGACCCTTGAAGTAGACAGTGACGTTGCTCCGCATGCGTCCTCACAGCAGACTACAGGCAGTCGGCCCACACCACCTCATAATGGCGTGGGCTCTCAGTGGAAAGTAGCTGAAACGACGCATATCGCTGGTACAGTAAGATCAATCCGCAAAGGTACTGTATTCAAAACCATGTCTGGCAATCTGTATGAGGTTGCTGAGGCGGTATTTCTGATAGAGATGGAACTGCAGCCCAAAGCCACAGTCTTCACTGATGGACAATTCTATAAGGTCCTGATCGAAGGAGTTGCGAAGTCTCTTCTCTGTGAGAAGCTCGGCTCGGGAGAGCCGGCAACCACATCGACGGCGGACCTTGTGGAGGCAAGGATCGTAGGCATGCAGAGCGAGCTGCTTGATCTCGGCGTTGACGAGGTTTTCAGCGGCCTTCAACATGGCAATATATACAAGCTGGACAACGGCCAAGTGTGGCAGCAAACAGATTTCCATATCGAGATCCATGTAGCGGTAATGCCCAGAGTGACAATATGGAAGGAAGGTTCAATGCATAAGATGCAGGTGGAAGGCACCAGGAGTTCCGTCACAGTCGAGCAGTTGAAATAGAAAAAGGAACTTAAGCAGTAGCGAACCCACACATACACACCTCATAGCAGTCGTCTTCCTGTACGGATGCTCAGCAGACCTTCACAGGTAGCCACACCTTATTCCATAGCCCGACACAGGGGTATCGAGGTTCTTCAATCGATTCTATGCGCGAGGGGGCTTTGACCCATACATTTCGGGGTCGCTTGGGGGCCGATGGGGGGCTTACGCCAAGCCACACGTTGGGCGGGTGAGCGGGGACGGAATCTGGACACACTGAAGCCCAAATGTATAAGTATGAAGGAACTAAGGGTTTCAGGCACAATCTCGACGCGAATGTAGGGCGAATCATGATTCGCCCAAGGATGGGCGGGGCGATGGCGATGTGTTGCCTCAGACGGAATTGGACATGCCCGGATTGCGTGTTAGTGAGTACGTTTGGCAGTCAGTTTGAAAGGGAATGTTCATGACCGTATGCGGACACTTCGCCGGGTCCACCAGGAACCGGATCTTCCCGTCCGCCGCCTCGATTCGGCTGTTCATAGCGTTTACCCGTACCCGCTCTCTCGGGTTGCACTTGGCGTAGGCCAGATAGACCCGCCTGGTGTTGCTGTTGTTCCGTAGAAGGACTCAGAACTGCGTGATCGAAGAGACGACCTTATGGCTCAGTATCCGATACCGGGCCTCATCGGCAATATGATCCTCGGCTGTGGTGTCCACGTCGTCCATCTTCACCTCATCGCGCGGCAGCACCGGCACCGTGCGGATGAACTGCCGGCACGTCTCGAACCCGAACAGCCTCGGCCCCTCCGTCCCCCTGGCGTTCTTGAGCATGGTCCGCATGATCTCCCAGCCATTCTCTCGACTGCGGCTGCCAAAGCTGCAATGCCGCCAGCCCACCCCCACCCGCTCCATGTTCGTCGCGATGCACTCCCCATCCTGCTCGGTGTAGATGGACGGATCGGCCGGGCCGGGATTGACGGCCAATTCCAACTGCGACTCGACCGCCTGGATCTTCCGGGCCACCTCCACCGCCAACTCGCGCGTGCCCTGGTTCGGCTTGCCCGTCCAGCCGTACAACTCCGCAATGCGGAACAGATCGCCCGGCCGCGTCGGCATCCGCTTTCCCCCTGGCAACTCGACATCGCTGCCGTCGCTTTCGGCCCACCACCCGACCGAGTACGGCCGGCTGCTGCCCCAGTCAAATGAGCGGTCCACATACCATGATCCCGGCACCACAAACGGCTTGACCACATGCACCGACGGGTCCCACACATCATCGAACATCCCCCCGGCCACGATGTCCCAATTCCCGTGCAGCCACGCCTCTCGCTTCGGGCCATCCAACTGCATGAGGCTTTGCACGTACTCGGGATCGTTCTTCACGATGTACGGGTTCTCCGACAACTCGCTGTGAATCGCCACCCGGCATCGCCCCGATGATCCATCCCGGTAAGGCACCCCGCGCGGCATCGGATCAATGAGCCGGGCCTTGACCCACCCGTGCCCAATGCCGTAGGGATTGCACGTCGCACGATACCGGCGCGGCACCCTCGGATCGCTCGACCGGCAGATAGACATCATGGACAGATACAGCTCGTCGTCTGCCCAATTCGTCAATTCCTCCCATCCGATCCACGGATACTCATGCCCGTGGTACTTCCAGTAGTCGCGCGGCTTGGCCGCATGGCGAAGGTACAGCCGCTCGCCCCCGCGAAACCGCCAGTAGTATTTGCCCGCGTTGAACACCGCATCGGGATAGATGATCCGAAACCACTTCTCCGTCTTGGCCAGGACATCCTCCAGATTCGGATACGTCTCGCGAAACAGTATCCCCCGCCACGCCGGCCCATACCCCCGGCCGACGAATTGCAGGAAGTCCATCAGCAGGGCGTCCGTCTTGCCGCCGCCCCTGGTGCCTTCCAGGAGGGCTTCAAAGTAGGGACACCGCAGGAACACGAACTGACTGCCAGGGAGCGGCGTCCAGCCGTTCAAGACTGGGTGGCCTGTTCGTGGAACTTCTTGGACTGCTCTAACCATTCTTCGGGACTCGCCTGTCCGGGAACCACCAACAACCCTCCGGCCATCGCCTCTTCCAGGTCCATCCTCGCCAAAGAGAAGCTCTTCGGATACAGCCGCTCCATCAGCCAGGCGGACCACTTGGCCGAGGTGTCCATCAGGCGAGCCGCCGAACTGTAGTCGTTCCGACCCAGCGCATCGCGGGCCGCATTGTGAGACTCCACGATGATCGTCACTAACCGCTGGACGTACGTGGACTTACCTTTGGCCTTCGCGCGCGTGCGAATATCACGCAGGCCCTCTTTTTTGCCGTTCTCCCTCTCGACCTTCGTATTCCTCTGCAACCACCCCCTTAGCTGCCCGAACTTGATGTCCGCCCTCTCACAAATATCCTCATCCGTCAGGCTCTCCTTGCCCGACAACTCCCACCACGACTCTAAAGCAGTTGCCTTTTCCGGCGTCAGTGTCTTACGTCCCATCCCTGCGCCCTTCCTAAAATCCACAACAAAGCGGGTATACGGAGTCGAACCGCCTCTCCCAACTGGACGTTGGGCGTGTCGCCGCGTGTCACTTCACCCGCATCACTCCTCTGCCGCCTCCACTGGTTCGAGGCTCGCCATGTACTTCTCGGCACACTGTGCCATCAGCCCGATCGCCGTGGCGAAGTTGTGAATCCCCTCCTGATCGCAGATCGCCTTCATCGTCTCCACGACGTTGTCGTACGCCCCGATCGACTCGACCCATACCTCTTTCGCCAGGATGCCGCGTCGCAGCACTTCCTGAGCCACCTTCTGCACGTACTCCTTCTCTTGCCCCACAAAGAAGAGGGTCACCTGCTCAAAATCCAGGCCGGCGTCGAGCGGCGGCACCTTCGGCGGCTCGAACCCTTCTACCGCCGCCTTGTCCAGGCCGCTGTACAGCTTCATCTCCGGGTCTTCCATCTCCCGCCACAGCAGCGCCAGGATTTCCTCGTTGTCCTTGCCCGCCAGCGCGTTGTGACTCAACTGCTTGGCGATGAACTCGTCGTTGCTGATCGGGGTCTTGATGACCATCACCGCAATCTGCTCCAGGCCCGCATCCATCGCCGCCTTCGTCCGGTGATTGCCCGAGATGCAGCGAAGCTCCCCGCCCTCTGTCCGGTAGCACAACGGAACACTGGTCAGGCACCCATCGTGTCGCACGTTCTCCACCAAACGCTGGTACGTCTGCGGGTCCATGTAGCGCGCATTGACCTCCAGCAACTGGATGGTCCGCGGGTCCACCTGGATCAATTCTGTTTCGAGCCGGCCGCGTTGTGCTCCATCTTCCGCCACTTCTTGACCTCCTTGCTCAATCGACCCCTGAAATCACCGGCATACGTCAGCTTGCCCTCTTTCTCGTTCCGACAGCGAAGCTCCAGCACCCCCCGGTACTTCATGGACACCGGACGCCGGGTAAACGCCGTCGTGGAGAACGTCGCCCAGAACTGCCCGGTCTGCTGCCGCAGCAGCTTCCTCATCTCCTGCGTGTTGGCCACCGACACGATCAGCTTGCTCAGCCTGTGGTACACGCGGCTGTAGACCGCCAGGTCACTCAGGAGGTAGTATTCCACGCCGCCCTTGTCTCTGGCAAAGCCCAGGATGCCCACCAGCCGCCCGCCCAAACAGACGCCAAACCGCCAACTCGGGTCCGCCGGGATGATGTTGGCATTGAGGTACTGATCCCGTACCCAGGCAAACTCCTGGTTCGTCATGGACACAAAGGTCACCTTGTCGCCGTCGACCACCTCGTCCGGCCCGAGCACCGGCACTTTTGGCCGCTTGTGCTCGACGCTGCCCCGCCGATAGACCTCCGACCGCAACCCTTCCAGGTCCGCATGCACGTACACCGTCCGGCTTCGCCCTCCCTGGACGATGGCCACCAGGGGCATTTCGTCCCGCCTCATGTCGTCGATATGCACATACTGGCCCTGCTGCCGCAAGCCATCCAGGATCGCCTGCTTGCCGTCGGCGTCCATCACGACATAACTCGGCCGCCCGGTCCACGCAAAGATGTCGTCGATGAACCGATACAGCCGCTCGTACCCTCCCGCGTACGTAGGCATGAAGGACAGGAACACGTCGCCCTCCTGCCGGCTCCTGATGAACTCGGCGACATCCTGGGGGACATACCGACTGACGCGAAGGGCCTCGCGCCGGGCTTTCAGTTGGGCAATGGCTTTCTCGTGAAGGGCTCTAAACTGCCCTGTGAACTGTGAGAAGATCCTCCGGTGGTAGGCGGTTCGCCCCCCGCTGAACGGCGCAGCACTTAGGAGCACCACAATCGCCGCCGCCGTAGACAGCGGGCTGTCCAGGTACGGCACCAGCCATTCATACTGCGAGTCGACCACGGACAAGCCCTCTAATTGCCCCCCGGTGAAGTAGGCCCCCAGCGCCGAACTGTAAAGGGACACGTCGTTGGAAATGATCTCGGCCGGACCAGGGGTGGCCTGCGACAAAACGGTCTCGATCGTGAAGTTGCCGCAGCACCCGGACAGAACCCTCCTGCCAGCCAGCAACTGACTGTTCAGGCGGAACCACTCCCGGACCTGTTGGCACACAGACCCCGTGAACAATGTCCAGCACTCCTTGCTGTTTACAGATTGACGATGCCGATTCCGTGCTCCTGCGCCAGGATCTCCGCCAGCTTCTGCCGATGGCACGCTTTGACGCTGCGCTCCAAACACATCAAAACCAGCGACTTGCTCTTTGCCCACTGCGTCACCACCGCACAGCCGGCCAACCAATCGTCGCGGCTGCAAGTGAACCCACCCAGACGGTCCCCCATCCAGGCGTATTCGATCCCTGCGACCGCCAGAGCACCCGACAGCGCGCGACGATTGAACTGGACCTTGCGGCCGTACGGCTTCTCCCGCACGTCCACCAGCAAGGCCACGCGGTTCTCGGCGAGCACCTGAATCAGGCCCGGCACGTCCCGGCCTTGGTACCCGATGGTAAAAACCTGCGGCTTTTCGCCATCTACAACGCGCATGTGGCTCTTTTTACCACTAAATAGAAGTCGCTGCAATCCCTTTGTCGCGCATTTTGCTTTCTCTTGGGTCATAGATTTCACTCCATTTGGACGCCATTAGCGATGCCACCTGCCCGGTTATCCATGCAGCATGTGCCCGGATTCCACCGCCTGCAACATGGCCCGGAAGTTCCCTTTGCATTGCACGGCCAGTTCTACGTAGTCCCTCTCCGGCCTGCCGTCCAATCCTTCCGCCGCCGCGATCTGGCGGCAGCGGCGGGCGAACTTCTGCTCCAACCCATCCGTCTGCAACTCAATGGGAATGCAGCGACTCAGCAACGGGCCGGCGTCGATCTGCTTGCCGAACAGGTCTTTCTGCCCCGCTCCTGTCGTCGTGAAAACGAACACGCAATGGCTGGGCAGCCGCTCCAGGAGCCCCAGCAGCCGCCGCACGATCGCGCACCACAGCCCGTGCGCCTCGTTGACGATGTACGCCCGGCCCCCGCGACCGCCGCCAAAGAAACACATTCCCTCTTCGATCTGGTGAATCGCCTCCACCGTCAGGCAGTCGGCGCTGTCAAACTCTTCGACATACATATCATCGGCCCCCATCCGGGCGATGATCCTGGCCAGCGTCGTCTTGCCCGTCCCGCTGGCCCCGCTGATCCAGTACGCCTTGCCACCCCACCCGCTCCGCAGCGCAATCTCGATCTGCCTCTTGGCGTCCTCCTGGCCCACGACTTCCTCCAACGTCTTCGGTCGGTACTTCTCGTACAAGCGCATCGTCCTTCCCTTTCTCATGCCGCCCCGAGGCGGCGCAGCTCACGTTCGATACTGGTCACAATCCCCGTGACCGCCAACCTCTGCTCTTCGGCCGTCGCGAAGCGGTTGCCCGCACACTCCCCATAGGCCTTGCGTTCGTGCTTCAACGCGCTTTTCAGGCGGGCTATTCTCTCGGCCTTTGTCATCGTCTTTCCCCCTTCTCATGCGTACAGGAAACCCGGATGCTTGGCGGCCACCTCTTCCGCCAGCTCCTGGGCATTGCGTCCGTCCCGATGATGGGCCATGTGCGCCCGGAGCAAGTCTGCCCGGATGTCCTGTGACAGTTCACCAAGCTGGCCGCATCGCACATGGATATACCGCTGGCTCCAGTTGTGAATCAGTTCCGCGTCCACTTTCATCGGCTGTCGATTCATCGTCTTTCCCCTTTCCCAGGGGACCGGTTCGTGCCGGCCCCGGCTACCCTGATCTCCTAACGGACCTTCAACAGGTCAAACGCCTTCTGGGTCAGTTCGCGGCCCGAGCCAAACAGCATCGAATTGACCCGCACATCCTCCCGATCTCTGCCCGGCGAGACGTTCGGATTCCGTTCGTGCGTCACAAACTCCGTGACCGCCTGGAACGCCGCGTACCGCGTACCGGCCACGGCCTTGTTGCCGCGACCGGACCGAGCCAGTTCCCTGATCCGGTCCCGCTTCTTGAGGGTGCTGGCGGATGCCTTCAACTTGCCGCCTTCGGCCTTCTGGGTGTCGGGGAAGAGGCTGTTGACGAACCGGCTGAGGTCCGACTCCCGCAGGGCGGCGTCGAGCATCTTGTTGAACTCGGTCTCCATGTGCTTGTAGTACAGGTCGGCCAAGCCAAGCACCCTCCGCGCCTCGGCCACCTTGTCCTTATAGTTCTGCGTGTGATAGATCGTCACCGACTGCTGTGTCCCGCGTCCCAAGGCCACGGCCAGCGTGTTCGCGCAGACCACCCGCACCCCCGTCATGCGGGCCGTCAACGCCAGCGAACCATCATGCGAACTGGCCAGGAGCACGTACCGCTCCACCTTGTCGTCGCCGATCACCGAATCCTCCGGCAGCTTCAAGGTGATGAAGATGCGGCTGCCGCCGAACAGCGACCCAGCCGTGTGGTAGAGAGCCTGCCCCTCTCCTACGATCGAATCGAGGAAGTCAAAGCACTCCCGATTCTGGATGATCTGGTAGGACTCGCCCACCACCCCCAGCACCTTCTCGTCCTCTATCCGAACCACCGCATACTTGCCCTGGACCTGCGAGCCGATCACCGGGATACCGTCCACCTCCGCCTTGCCCCGGATGTAGAGCGGACGCTTCTCGCATTCCGTGTCCAGGCCGGCCAGCCTCATGCACGCCGCCGCCGTCACTTCTTTTTCCACCCTTGTGCCCAGCTTGTGCCAGGGCGTCTCGCCCGCGTACATCATGCAGGCTTGTCCATCTCGGATTTCCAGTTCGTGTGCCATCGTTTTGCCCTTTCCCAACAAGGTTGAAATGGATTGCTTATTCTATATATAGTATATCTGTAATAGCCGCTATTGTAAAGAGGAAAAACCCGGAAAGTCTAAGTATTTTTTACGGCTTCGGGGCAAGCAGAATCGCCGTCTACCACCGGAATCGCACGCCAGCTACAACGCTCCACCCGCCCAGGTCGGCCCCGTGAAAGTCCGCATCCCACGCATATTGCGCCTCAATCAAGACGTACGCCTGTCCGGTCAGAGACGAGTAGCCGCCCACCGCCATTTCCGCCCCGACGCTGACGAACGGGTAGAATCCATCATCGTGCCGCGTGTGGCGCATGCTGTCGGTAGTCTGTGTCACCATCTTTTCCGTCTCAGGGTCAAGCCACGTCGCCGTCGTGACCGCTCGCGTCTCCTGCTCGTACTGGTAGTAGCCGCCGCCGATGGTGGCGTAGGGCCGCACCTCGCCCTCCACCCAAGGCCACAACCGCACGCCCCGTCGCCCGCGGATCTTCCACCCAGTGCGCCCCGCCCTTGACCGCAAAGCCCATCGTGGGCCAGTCCGCTGCCGCCGTCGAAACCAGTAGAACAGCCACCACCACCAATCCCGTCATTCCACACCGACTCAACATCACAATCCCCCTGTCTATCGAAAACTCGATTCGATCTATGGCCTGTAGGCCCCATCGCCGCTATTCAGGGCCACATCCACGCTGCGTTTGAAGGCACGCAGGGCCTCCAGTTCTTCCTCCATCGCAACGGCGTGGGCGTGCATCCCTTCGGCATCCAAGTGGACATCGGCAAGACGGTCTGCCACCACGACCGCCGCCACCTTCCTCGACGCCTTCACCGCCGCCAACCCGGCCCGCACGACGATCCGGTATTCCTCCGCCGTCAGGCGAGCTTTCGCCAGACGCTCCATCGCCCATACCTCGGCTTCTTCAACCGCCGCCCCACCGGGGTCGCCACAGTGCGGACAGAACTATGCCCCTTTTCGCAGCAGTAAGAATTGCCCTGCCGGGCCACTGATGGGTCGCCAGCCAGGCCCATGACTATGGCTACCGCCTCCTGCTTCTGCTCCTCGGCCTCTGACAGTCTGCCGTGCTAGCAGAACCACTGGTCACAGTCTGGGGTCCAGGCGGAAAAGTGACGCCAGGAACGGCTGCGGAACCTGTCTCTTCTCTCGGTGTCGCGTGGCCCAATCCCCACGGTTGGCCACGGCTCCATCGTTAGTTCTGGGCGGATAGCAGCGTCTGTGTGCTGCTTCCCTCACCTGCCCCATTCTGTTCTCCCTGGACCTTCGATATCAAATGCCCCGTCCTGTTTTCCAACACCCCGTGGCAGCAGCCAGGTGTTCCGCAGGGAAAGCGACGCCCGGAGCGGCTGCGGAACCTGTCTTCATCTCGTATTCTGAAGGCAAATCTGCTGTCTTGGTTATTGGCCCCATCGCCCTGTTCCATGATGGTTTCCGTCGATCATCGGTGCGGCACAGGCCTTCAGACCAAGCAGATGTGAAAGGGGCCCATGCCGGATTCGCAAGGGCCCCCAAGCTATGCTGCATCAAAGGTAATACTCCAAGACACTACTCTGTAGCGGCAGGTCGGCCGAACCCGATGTCGTCGATGTAAACGATGCCGGTGCCGCCCGCGGTCGGATTGGCGCGGTTGCCGACGCCGATCCGGAACACCTCGATCCGGCTCAGATTCACACCGGTGAACTGGCTCATCGGAATCAGCCATTCGTTCCAGCCGGCCAGCAGGACCGCGCTGTCGCCGGCCGGATGGCTCACCGTCGCCGCCTTGCCCGCCGCGTCTTCCAGCGTGACGTAGAGCGGATCGGCGTCGTTGCCCTCGGGCTGTTCAATCCCGATCGTCTCCACAAGCCACGCACCGTTGACGTTGCCCGTGGTCGCCACACCGGAGAACTCCGCGCTGGCCAGGACGCCGGCGCTGTGGCTGGTGATCGCCAGACCGATGTAAACGTTCGCGCCCATCGAGATCGTCTGCGGATTCCATGCCATCGCCGTCCAGTTCTGCCCGTCGGTCGAGTAGTAGCCGTTGAACGTGTTGCCGACGCGCTCGACCTTGACCCAGTACGGGGCACGCAAAGCGGTCTGCTCGGTGGTGACCACGCCACTGTCGCTGACCGCCGCGACATCGGCCGTCAGGCGGGCCTGATAGCGGCACCCGTAGTCCGGCGTCGCATACACCGCCGCAAACTTGGAGCCGGCCTCCAGCGTCTCGCGGATCATCACGCCGGCCTTGGTCCAGTCGACCGCACGCGATACGCTCTCGACGAGCGCTACGATCGAGCCGTCGCCGCTCAGCGGTTTGTACGCGAAACGGAACTGGTCGGCGGCATTCCAGATGTCCGTGCCGGCCGCACCCATCACGATCTTGCCGGAAGCCAACTCGGTAAACGGCATGGGGACACCCTGGAAGCACACCAGCAGCGTGTCGGCGCCATAAACGCTCCAGTTTTGCGCCGAGTCAAACGTTCGTTCAGCCTCCGAATAGAATGGCGAAGCGCTGTTGTCGTACTGGAGAGGCATTGACTGGCGGCCCGTGCGAACGATGTTCTGCTCGGCAAACGGGGCCTCGAGGTAGCCCACGGTCGAGCCATTGTCATTGACCCAGCCATCGAGCCAAGTGCCGAAGATCGTCGTCCCGGCGTCGATGTCATCGTCGTACGTCTCGAATCCTTCTATCAACGCGTACTCTTTGGTCGAGAAGCTCCAGACGTCGCCGGCCCATGCAGTGACGGTGTCGGCCTCGTTGACCTCCACTATTTGCCAGTAATAGGTGCTGCCGAACTCCAGTGCCGGTACAAAGCTCGCCGAATCGACGGTACCGGCCAGGGTCAGGGCGTTCGGGTCCATGCTCAGATAAACCTCATGCGAGGCGGCCTCGCGGCCTCTGCGCCAGCTCAGGGTCGTTTCTGGATCGACACCGGTGGCGCCGCCGGCCGGCTGGGGCTCACGGGGCTGGGTCGGGATGTACAGGAAACGCACTTCACTGAGTCCGTACTGTCCTAACATCCCCCATCCACTGCTGACGCTCAGGCGGACGTACTTGGCGGCCACACCCCCGAAGCCCACGGTCGTGTTGGCCGTGTACGTCGCCTTGGCGGTTGCTTTGGCAAACTCAACGTCGCCCAGAGCCGTCCAGTCTGTCCCGTTCTCGGAATACTCGATAGTCACACTCTTGAGTCCGAAGCCAAGGACCGGCTCGAACTGGACATTATAGTTCCAGACGAGCATCTCGTGGAGCTTGTAGACGCGATCGAACTCGTATTGAATGTACACGCCTTCCTGGCCAAGGACGGTCAGCCACATGTCGTTGGCCGCAATGGAGTGCTGGTCGCTGGCATTGAGGCCGGAACCATTGACGGTGTTCTCCGGACCCGCTCCAGCGTCGGAGCTGGCATTGCTCGTGGCGATCACGCCGGCAATCGGATAGGCAAACGGCTCGACCGTGAAACTCCAGACCTCGCCCTTGAAAACCGTGTAATCGGGCGCCCCATTGACTTCATCCACACGCCAGAAATACGTCTTACCCAATTCCAAACGACCCGGATCAAATGATGCGACATCCAGGCCTGAGGCCGTCGGAACCGCGGCGGCATCGACCTCTTCAAAGCTCTCGCCCACATACACATCATGCGTAGCGGCATATGCACCGGCCGACCAGCTGAGATCCGCATCACGTAGCACATCGGTTGCCTCATTACCCGGACTGGGATGAATCGCGAACGGTTGGCCGGGGATGATTCCCGCAAGACCATTGTTCATTATCGCTTCAATATCCTCAGCCTCCAGAACGACATCAAATAAGGCGACCTCGTCGATGAGACCGTTGAAAGGATTGGCATTCACGTTTGTTTGTTCACCCCTTCCGATGCGAGCTTCTACGGTCGTAGAGGATAACTCTCCTGACCTTGTAGAACTACCTTTCAGTTCGCCGTCCACGTATATTCTGAGTGTAGTTTTATCCCAAGTTGCAGCAACGAAAAACCACTGTCCTACGGTAGAAGCCACGTTGCTCTGCGCTCTTGGTTCCACAGAACCATCGGCCAAATTAACAAATGCTTCAAACGGATTATTCGAATTCTCATTTTCTGGCATTGTTCTCAGGAAGAATCGATGGTTGTTGAATACCTCTTGAGTTGAAGGACTGTCACCATTCCTTCTCACCCATGCAGTAAACGTAAATCCATTCGTGATAGGAGGCTGTGCTGTGAGCGCAACATAATCATCCACCCCATCAAAACTCAAGGCGGAGCCGTATTTGCCCGAGACCCAGGCAGGGGAGACAGCACCATCAGCTAGGACCAGGGTGCCGTCATTGCCGTTGCCACTTGAATCAAAGGCGGTGGTCCCGGAGCCCTCATCGAACATCCAACAGCCGACAAGACCCGGGTCAGCCGCATGGCTCGCGCCGGTAAAAACCGACCCCAAAGCAAAAGTCAAAGAAACCAGACAGATCAATCTTCCACACATGATAATCCTCCTTCACACGATGAGATGTTTTGTCGCCTCGGCCCGCAAACCAAGAGCCCCTATCTGTCCACAACGTATTCGAAGGCCCCGCCCGCGCGCGAACCCCGGCATGACCAACGCGGTGCTGCGCCGCCTGGCCACAGCGCGCAAAAACAGCGCACCGCTCTGAATCAAGTGGAGAATACGCTTCGGTCTGTCGCTACAACCCTACGCGTGCTTGCTCCTCTCTGGGCGACACAAACACCACCAAAAAGCCAAATGCAGGCGAGCATAGCTGACACTGACATATGCATTGTAGCAGGTAGGACGACCCTGATTCAAGCGAGAAATCGATTCCTCCTCAACGTTCTGTCAGTTCGGTAGTTATGGATACGGAAGGACGTCGCGATGGATTGCCGGCATCACGTGAACGGAGTCGCCCGGGATAACCGGGCGGTGAGACCCTGACATATCTCACCCATCTGACGAAGGTGTAGGGGCTGACGGTCGAGAAATCTGTCAGCCCCTTTTCGCAAGCCCCCAGACCTGTTCATTGAATCCGTCGCTCCATCTTCGCCATTTAAGACCACCGAGGCCGCATCTTCTTACTCTGTCCGTGTGTCGGCGATTCAGGATATAGTGCGCCTCGGGTGGGCCCCAATGCGGCGCCGAGGTGGGTCCCTTTTGCATGCCGATTTCCACAGGAACTGCTGTTGGCAGAGAAGAGCTTCTGAGGGCCGACTTCTCGATTCCTTTCTTCATGGCCTGGGCCTCGAAGCGTGGCGCCGGGTGCCGACAAACGCATTCAGCATGTTGCCTCCAGAGCCTCTGGCGGTCCTCTGCGATCACCACGTGTGCCAACCTACCTGATGCCGCCGGGCGTCATCGCTGAGAGGTAGTCAAGAGGTTCGTCACGGTCGTGTGGCCCGCCGTTTCGGCAAGCATGAGGGCTGTCATGCCGTCCGTGCCCCGCAACTCCGGATTGGCGCCGTTCTCGAGCAGCATTCGCACGATATCCTCGTGCCCATTCTTGGCCGCGACCATCAGGGCTGTATACCCACCGTACGGCACCCCATCTCGCTCGATCACGGTTCTGTTCACGTCGGCACCGTGTTGGAGCAGCTCGCGCACAACGGCCGTCTTCTTCTGCGCCGCGGCAACCATCAGAGGCGTTTGGCCCTTCCCGCCCGCGCAGTTGACATCCGCACCGCTCTGGATCAGCAGATACACGATATTGGCGTGGCCCGCCTCGGCGGCAAAAACCAATGGCGTGTTGCCTCGGCTGTGCCAGCCGCCGTATCGCTGGTTCGCGTCGGCCCCGGCGTTCAGGAGCTTGGTGATAGCTTGGGCATGGCCTCGAGCCGCGGCGATCATCAGGGGCGAGGTGACTTCCCGGCCCAGGACGTCCGGCCCCATCAATGCGCGGCGGAGCAAGCCATCGAGCCGTTCGACCTCGTTGGCGCTGGCGGCCATAACCATCTCTGAAATCAGTTGATCCACCTCGCTGTCCAACGTCTGCGAGGCCGCTGACCGCGGCATGGGCGGGACTGAACGTAGGTTCTGTAGCATGGATGTGGCCTGCTCTCGTGTGTCCGCGATGGCTTGGAGACTCTCCAAAAGACGCCTCGCCTCACCCTGATCTCCGAAGGCAGCATACATGTACGCAACGTCCATAGCTGCCTGGCGGGCGTGGGTTTCCTCGCTCAGGTTCCACGACCGTGTTAGACGCCTGGCCTCGTCAAGGCGTCCGGACTCGATTAGCATCACCGCCTTCTTGCGACGTGCACCCCACGTGCCCATGGGGATACCCCAAGCTTGGGCGGCCTGGTCATATCCGACGACTGCTTCCTCGATTCGTCGGAGCTTGGCCGCCAGGTCCGCTCGGGCCTCCAGAATCTGCGGCATCTCGAGTTGCTGCTGGGGCGATGGATTGGCTACAGCCTGGTTCGCCCAGCGAAGCGCGGCCTCCGGACCCTGGGCCTCTTCCAGCATCACCAAAACGCTCGTCGTCAGTTGCCCGGAGGCGTGTGCGAGCGCCGCGTCGGCTTCGAGCCGGCCACGGTGGATTTCGAATCGACCGCGCGCGACCGCCTGCGCGTCTGCTGGCTGGAGTTTGAACTTGACGGTCATTGATTCGACGCCCTCGCGAACAACGCGGAGGTTGACAAGCATGCCGGCGGGATGGAGCCGGATTTGCTCGTTGAGCCCGTCCACATCGTCGACGGGCGTGTCTTCGACATGCGTAATTACATCGCCGATCCGAAGCTTGGCGGTCGCTTCGCTGCTCACCGCTCCAGTGACCCGCGCGCCTCCGGAGGGGTCCTTCTCGGCCAGAATTCCCATGGCCCCGGGCCCGGCCGGGTGCAGGTACACCTGGGCCCTGTGATGCACGATGTATGGCGTGTCCTCCCGCCGCGCGTTGATGGCGTTTAGCGGCACCATGACCCGGCGCCGGAGCAGTTCGCCACCGCGCAATACGTAGACTTCCGGCCGCATGGGCCCATACGTTTCCAGCGGGCCGATCGTACGCAGGAAGTCTTCGAGGTCCTTCTGGGTGGTCACGCGACGTCCTTCCACGTTGATCAGTCGGTCGCCCGGCCGTAAGTCGTTGATGCGTCGAGCCCCGCCTTCTATCGTGCCGTAGCCCGGGATGATGGACTGGATGACGACATGGTCGTCGCGATCATCGACGACGACGCCCAGGCCGGAACTCGGTTCCATGAGTTCCTTTCGGTCGACCGGCTCGTCCTTCTTCGGAACGCTCGTTGGGCCGTAGTACTCGCTAACATTGACGGCCCGGACCACGATGGACCCGTCAGCACGCAACACGAACAATCGGCCCTCGTAAGGTTCGTCGCTCACGACAAGGTCGCCGGCCAGGTCTGTAGCCAGAACCTCAAACGGCGTGCAAAGCCGGGCCTGCCCGTGATGTCCGACTCCGATCCCGCGAGGATCAAACAGGACCGCGGGGTCGTCGATCAGCCCAAAATCAAGCAGCTCGGACAGGTGGATCGGCATCGCTTCGTTGATCTCGACGTATTGTACCAGCGCGTCGTAGACCGTCTTCAGTCGCCGCCGGCATTCCGCGTCGAGCTCGCTTTCGGCCCCCGCCACCCACGCCGGCTCTCCGACAGCGATCATCGTCATCAGCAAGCAAACGCTCAGGATTCGTCTGTTCCTCATGCCGCCAGTCTCCTTTGTACGTGCTCGGTTCGACGTTCCGGTCCGGATGTCAGTCTCACCTGCAAGGTGGTCAGCCGCGGCCGTAGCGTCACGTCCGCACCACCCAGGGAGACCGGTTGCCGATGGCCAAAATGTTCGAGGAAGACCTCCTCCATCACTTTCAGCCGCGTCTCGAGCAGCTTCTCGGCGTATTCGCGGTTCGGATGGTCCGCCCCGAACGATGCGTCGAGCATCTTCTTGAGCTGGTCGCCGTCTGCCGCTTCACGCAACTGTCTGATCCTGCCCTTGAGTTCGCTGATGCGCCGGCGGAGCTCTTCGGGCGTCATCGCCGATGACAGCATCCGGTCGCCCGAATCCCAGGTCCGCGTGCCGTGCTGAAGTTGTCGGAGCATCGTCTCACGGACGAACTGCTCGAACTCGGGCGAATCCGGATCGGGCCGGAAGTTGATGTCTTCCGGCGCGTACTTCGACAGAACCTCCCGGCTGTTGCGGGCGGACCGAATTCTCTGGCGCATCCGGTTGATGGCTTCCGCCCGGCGCGCCAAGTCATCGGGGTCCGTCGGCGTGGGCGAGGCGAGCAGGTCGTCCAGTCGTTGCTGGTACTGCCCCTCCATCAGGTCCATCTGACGGACCAGGTCCGGGTGCCGATACGGATGCTGCGGCAGCATGTCCGCCAATCCGAAATCGAAGGGGACCACCTCGCCATCGATGCGTACCATCAGGTTGCCAAAGTGCCGATCGCCGTCCCCGAGCAGCATGCTGAAGATCATGTCATCCAGTAACTCCTTGCGGTGAGAAAGTAGGCGAGCTGCATCTGGATTGATCGTCGAGAGAGTTTTGCCCTGCGGCAGAAGTTCCAGAACGGTCCAGTCACCACGGCACCGGGCACGGGGAATATTGCATCCCAGCGCTTCACCAAGACGGGAAGCGAAGTCCTCCAGGATGCCCTCAGGATGGTCCAGATTCCCTATGGCTCTCTTCGCCACACCGATGGTGTTACCCGCGCGGTCCACGATGTAGAAGGGTGTCGAGTACGTGGGTTTGCCCCCTTGGGCGTGGAAGACGGGGACCAGATGCGGTTCGCCGGCGGCTCTGGCCTGCGCTATCCACGCTTGCAGGGATGTGGGGTCACCTTTGACGGCCCGCTCAATGGCTTCTTGCGGCGGGGCCTTCGTCAAAGCAGCCTGAGCGATGGGCGTCGGGACATCGCCATCCAGGACCTGCGCCGGCGGCGTGACATCGCCCAACGCTTCCTTCAGCGTCTGACGCGAGTCGACCAGTTCTTTTGCCTCGCGCGCCAGCCGGGCCTTCTTCCGGACTTCCTGGGCCAGAGCCGAGTCCGCCGGCGCGTTCTGGAGCAACGTATCGTACTCGACCATCGCCTCGGTGAATTCGTCGTTGGCCAGCAATCGATCGGCGTTGTGCGTAGGCGCATCCGGCTCGTTAATCCGAAGTGGCACACGCTGGTCCGCGTCAACGCCAGAAGACATGCCGCGTCCGGCCAGGCCGGCATCGATGTCGTCGGCAACATTGGGGACATCTGGGTCGACCTGGACCCGCGCCCCACCCACTTCTCCGGGAAGCAGCGGGACCTCCTGCCGGCCCGGCAGCATGGGCACGCCCTCGTTCCGACCCGGCGGCAGGGCCAGGCGTTCACCCGGCCCTTCCAGGGCCACCCGCTTCATCCGCTCAGACTGCCTGGCAACATCGTCCGAGGGGTTCGACCGAGCCAAGGGTAACCGCGGGGCCAGCTCTCTGACCTGCTCGGCACCCCGCAGTTGCGCGTCGACCCGCCGCATGATGTCCTGGCTGGCCAGTTGGTAATCGTCCAGCATCTGTCGCGCGATATCCACTCGTCCACGGCGCCCGTGTTCGGCCACCTGGAGCAGACCGAGACGCATCTGTTCGGGTACCTCGTCCAGTTCGCTGATCTGTCGCCCCAGCGCCTCCCACGCCTCCTGCCCCGTCGAGGTATTGATCATCCGGGAGATTTGTCCCGCAACTTCGTCGGTTTGACCGATGATCCGGCGCGCCTGCTGCGCCTGCTGCGCCATCCTCCCGGCCATCTTCGTGGCCTGGGTGGCCGTCTGCACGCCCGCGTTGTTCAGGGCGTTGAGTGCATCGTGGTAGAACTCGGTGGAGTCGGCTCCAATAACGCCCAACACGTCGATCAGGAGCACAGCCTCTTCGCCGATGTACTGCTGGGCCAAGTACGACGTTCCGGAACTGAGCGCCACCTGTCCCCCCAACACCGCGAGGGTGCGCCCAAAGCTCTGTTGCCCCCATTCGTGGATTGCTGCCAAGCCTTGGATTGCGCTGGCCGTACTGGGGTTGCGCATGAGCAGTTCGGTGGCCTTTTGCACAGGGCGCGACATGGCAAAGAACTGGCTGACCGTAGGTGCGCCCGCCAGTGCCTTAGCGGCGGCTTCGGAGCCCATGGGCAAACCACCCACACGGGTCAACACCGCGCTACCGGCAAACGTGAAGAACATCTGCCGACCGGTTATCAAGTTGCCCAGATCCGCCCCAATCTCCATGGGCCGATACCACATGTAATGTAGCGACGTCTCCCAGCTGGATTTGATCCGCTGAAGAACGGGCTCGGACAACACATCTTGCGCCGTCAGGGGCTCCCCACTCACTAACGTTTTGACGTCGGGTAGTTGCATGACGTGCATGAGCAACTGGCGGTACTGGCGCACCTCCTCCTGGGAAAGCTCACGGTCCCATCGCTCCCTTACGGCCTGTCGGAATGCGTCCCCGTCCATTTCACGGATTTCGGCCAGCGTGTGATTCTGACGCAGGCTCGCCAGGATACTGAGGCCCACGTGAGTCGACGACAAGTCGTCCAGTTCTATACCCAGTTGTTCCTCACGGGCGTCCGCCTCGGCCGCTCCAACCAGAGTCCCGGATACGGCATCGTACCAGCCGTATTGGGCCGTCATGATCGCGTAGCTTTCCCAGGAGCTTTCCTCGGGCAGGGCGTCGGTCCGCGCCTTTGAACCGATCCACGCTTCGTTGTCACTGTGTACGCGAGCGGCTTCGTTGAGCGCCGCAGCCTGGATCGCCCGGAGCACGGCGATCTCAAGGTCTCTTTCATATTCCTCGAACGCCACCCCGGCCCCGGTGGTGTAGCCTCGTCGGCGTGCGCTGCGAATGGTCTCGAGCGCGTCGACGACCTGCCCTTCCATAGCATACCCCATCGCCTCAAGGTAGTACGAAGCGCCCTGCATCGACGGAATCGAGCGTATCTGCACGGCCTCGCGTCGGATTCCCGCTCCATTGCCCTGCACCATCTCAATCTGGGCAAACAGCATGCCGCGTCGCGCGCGGGCGGCCTCAACGCGCAGCGCAGCGCTGAAGTCAAGCTCACCGAACCCGTAGGAGTCGTACACCTTCTCGACTTTTCCCACGGTGTCGTTCATCACTTGACGCAACTCGGCGATGAGCTCATTTCGCGCCCCGACCAGTTGCTTCAGGTCGTTCACCAGCTTACGCAGCCGCTCGCTCGCCTTGGCCTGGGTCGCTTCCTGGTTGTACTCTTTCTTCGCGGCCTGCCAACGCTTGATCTCTGTTTGAAGCTTCCTGATCTCGTCGCTCAGCAACCGGATGGCGAGTAATCGTCCCGACAGCTCATCCTCAACACCCCGGAGAATCTCGTCCATCGCGTCGATTCGTTCGGCCGCCGGTGTGCTCGGGCGCTCCCGCTCCCGCTCCATGTCACCGACGCGGTGCTCACCCGGTTCCGGTTCGTCATGCTCGGTTGGCTCGGCCGCAACGACCGCCGGCGGGATCGTCTGCGCATCAGGTTGGTCTGGTTGAGGCTCGTCTGGGATGGTTCTGCCGGCGACCTGAAAAGCACTCTGGAGGATGATCCGGGCAATCTCATCGACCACCGCCTCATCCGCCGCGACGCCATCCCGGTTACTGACCGCCACCGTGAATTCGAAGACCGGGTTCTCGCAACGAACATATAATCTGATGCCCTCAGGAAAATCCTTTTCCGCGACCCGAAGTAACACTGTGTACGACTGTGAAATGCTGCTCTTGCGCCCGGCGCGGCCAAATTCTTCTATCCGGCTGGATTTGTAGCCTATAATCATTCCACCGCGGCAATCATAATAGTCACGCGGCTTGAAGCGCCAGTAACGCTCCGGCTCGTCGAGTTCCTTCCGTTCGATCTGGGGAGCGGGACCCCGATCGATCACCACCGTCCGATTACGCGCAGCCCGGTTCTTCTTATCAGCCTCCTGCTGCATCAATTCAGGCGACCATTCTGTCCACCCGTAGATGGGGTCTTTGATGCTGATGCTGATCTGACCAGCCGACTCCGTCCTTTCGTATGTTCCGTCGTCGTACCATTGATAGGGGGAGTTGAGGTCACGACGAGTTGTCAGGTAGCTCGGGAGGGTCACCTTCCACGTGCGCGAAGTGGCACCATAGTAGCCCCAGGTCCGAAGCTCGGTGCCTTCACCCTGCCAGACGGTTTGAAAGTTGGCGCCGAATTCCGGCTCCCACGGACCATGGTACTGCGCCAAGGCGGTGATCCGCGGCGTGGCGAGGATACATATCTTCCCGATCAGTCTCTCTTCATTGCCTGGTGGCACAGCCGGTAACGTCTGGCCTTGAGCGCCGGTCGCGACCATCGCAGCCAACGCTGCCACGTACAGCAGCGCGGCGAGGAGCCGACGAAGGCGAAGAGGACAGATGGGGGTATGCTCTGGACCGGTGAACCCCGGCCCGCTGCTCCGGGATCTGACCTTGTCAGATTCCTCGCCCCGGCACGGGTGTGTTGACAGATAGGCCTGCACGCTCCTTGTGATCCGATGTCTTCTCATCCGATGTCCTTTCAAGGTGCGGCTTGCTATTCAACTCTCTGCGGCACTAATACTATCGTCCCAGAATAGAAACGACTATACAAGAGTCTTGGCCGTGGCCACAGGTGTATGATCACATGTTGGCTAGATCCCCAAATGTGCCGTGCGTATCCGCTTATCCTGCACCATGTCCTCGGCATCTGGTCGTCACGTTGAGGCTCGGCCTGCTCGCCTGGCATCGACATCTCACGCCCGGCCCAAGGAGTGCATGTCCCTGTATGGACATTCCATCCAATGTAGGTGGCATCTGTTTAGCGTCTCATAATCTTCATAATCAGGTGGTCATCTTGCCGATATGGGAGTCATGGCTGGCAATGGCGCTACAACACCACGGTGTCGTAAACTGTGCACGGCTCGACATAGACCGCGGAAGCGGTCGTTGCATTACCCACGTAGCTACGAATCTCGTTGTCCCCGGCGATAAACAACCAGGATCGGCCCGTCCCATTGCCGTCAGCCTGCTGGATCGCGTATTGATCGCCCCCGTCTGCGGCGTCGGTCTTGATCCACACAAAGACGGCAGGATCACCTTAATTGATCACCGCTAGTGGTTCATGACAATTGCACATGTGGGTATAGGCGTTTGAGTTTGATTCGAGCGTTTGGCGTGGTGAATTGCCAGTCCACCCCGCGTTGACGCGCGTTGCGGTCACGAGCCCACGGGGCCGCCTTACGGACCAAGGCCCGCACGCTCGGCGTCCGCGAGCGAAGACATTGGCGTGCCAGCACGCTCAACTCACATTCGGCGATGTTGAGCCAACTGCTGTGCTTGGGCGTATAATGGATTTCCACCCGCTGGGCCAATCGACGCGCCTCTTCCGGGGGGAACGCCTTATAGAACGAAGCGACCGTATGGGTATTGAGGTTGTCACAGATCACGATCACCTTCTCGGTGTGGGCGTAGCGATCTTCCAGCAACGCGGCAAGCTCCTGAGCCCAATCGACCGCCGTTCGCTGAGGACGAACGCGGACCTGCCGCCAGCCTCGCAACGCTTCGGCAAACAGGAAGACACACGCCGTGCCGGCCCGCTCATACTCGTGATCATAGCGTCGCCGCTGACCGGGTCGAGCCGACAGGGGCTGGCGGATTTCCTTGACCAGTTGCACGGGCTGCTCATCCATATTGACGATCGGACGCTTCGGATCGTACGGGCGTTCGTACAAATCCAGCACGTCTTCCATGCAGGCGACAAACTCGGCATTGGCCTCGGGCGGAATCACCCAACAGTCCTGCAGATGCGGACGCAGTTCGTTTTTTTCAGTGTCCGGCGCACCGTCTGGTCACTGATCGCCTCGACCACCTCCAGTTCGACCAGGGCATCGGCCAAGAGTTTGAGCGTCCAACGGTCCCGGCCTTCCGGCGGCGAACTGCAGGCCAAGGCAATCAACTTCGCTTCTCCTTGGCCATCCAGCGTCCGTGGGCGGGAGGGACGAACCTGTTTCTTGCGTTCGAGGGCCGCGTCCAAGCCCTCCAGAACGAGCCGCCGGCGCACATTCTCGACGCTGCGGGGATGGCAGGACAAGGCCTCGGCAATTTGCCGATCCGGCCACGCCGGCCCGGTTACATCGGCCGCCAGCAGGATGTTGGCATGCTTGATCTTGTAGGCCGCCACCTTGCCTTTCTTGACCATCGCTTCGAGGCAGGTACGTTCTGCCATGGTGAGCCGCACCACATACTTCTTCTGCATAGCCGTTCTCCTTCAAATCATCCTTGATCCAATGGAGATGTCGGCACACAGAAGCAGATTCCTAAAGGCAATTGTCATGAACCACTAGTGTTTTTGGTAACATTCTACTGAGGCAACGACCAGGCTTCGGTAACATAAACGATGAGTCAGCGCGCACCACGACGGTCCGCTGCTGGAGCCTGTGGCCCATTCACGTCCTGGTGGCCATTGACCACTTCTCCCGCAAAGTCGTATGTGTCGCACCCCTGGAAGGACCGAACGCCGGATGGATCATCGAGGCCTTGGAACAGGCCATGCAGAAGTACGGAGCGCCCAAGCACATCATCTCCGACCAGGCCAGTGTTTTCACCGGAGATGTTTTTGCTGAGTTGTTGCAGCAGTGGAACATCAAGCCTCGCTTCGGCGCTGTGGGCAAGAGTGGGTCCATTGCTGTGACCGAGCGTGTCATCAAAACCCGCAAATACGAATGGCTCAAACACGTCCCGCTGATCAAGGGGTTCGATCACCTGACGGTGTTGTGCCGCAAGTTCGACAACTGGTACAACGCTTGGCGGCCGCATATGACACTGGAGGGCCTTCGGCCCGATGACCTTCACTACAACCGCAAATGCGAGACGCCAACGCACGATGCGAAGAGCGTCCCTAACAATATCGAACGCCATGTGTTCGCCGAGACACGCACTACTGCCTATCGCCTGAAGAGCGCGGCGTAGCCCATCCCGCGTGACTTCTGGCCTCAGAACATAGACGCCGTCTATCCAGAGGTCACCTCTGGCCCGCGATTCTCTGATCTCCGCCCTGCCGAACACGCGAAAACCATGCGGCCCTGCCACCCCGGTCCCACACGCCGACTCTTTCCGGGGAGCGTTTGCGGCTAATTCCGCCGCCACACGATGGTCTCATTCGCCCTTGACAGGTACAACAGATGCCAAATTGCGATAGACATTAGGGGGCTACATGCCACCCTGCCTCCTCTCACAGCGCTCATGTTTCTCGACGATCTTGAAACTGACAGTCGGAAACGTCGCAAGTTACGCGCCGATGAATTTGCGCACCCTACGCCAGATCAGTGACCCCGGATTTCCCAGATGATCCGTTCATTTCTGTGTGGCACCCTCTGCGTACGGCTTGGGCATAGCCAGATGATGCCAGCAGGTCGTGATCGCTCGCAGCGGCGCGGGAGTATCGCCCGAGAGCCCTTGAATCACGCCCTCGCAGGCACCGCCCGGCTCGCGGCTGAAGGCCACGTCGGCCCGTTCGGGAAGCTCGATCTCCAGGGGACCGGCCTTTACGCGTTTGAGCCCCCCAGCCGCGAATGCCATCACCTTGCCAGCAGCGTCGAAGCGGATGGCGGCGATGCCGATAGCATCGATCTCGACGGCGTGCCCCTGCCAGGTGAACGTTTCGCAGATCGGATCGCCGCCGGGGTGATCCCGCCCCGCTGTACGAATATACGTGCCGTCGGTCAGGGCGGCAAAGCCGGCGATGGGCGGACACGGGCGCGTGGCGTTGCCGGTCCAACCGGTAACGCGCGGGACGTCGACCTCGGAGAGCCGGCGCTTGACCGCGGCCGCACAGGCGTTGTCGTCGTCGAAGTGCTGCACCTTGTCGCCCAATCGCCTGGCCCCGTCGAGCGGCCGGGCCTCCGCGTCGCACGTCCATGCGCCAACCTGGAGGATCGCCGTCTTGCCGAGGGCAGCACGGCCGAAGAACATCAGCTCGCGCTGTCCACAGAACTCCGGCCGATAGAGCACGACGGCGCGGTAACGCTGTGGCCCAAGGCAGATATACCCATCATCGTCGATCTGCAATACGGAATCCTCGACCAAGCTCGACGGGATCAGGTCCGTCGGGTAGCCCTCGGCGCAGAGGGCAGAGGCGATCTCCATGCCGACGCGGTTATACGACGGCCCAGCCCAGTTCATCGCGCAGGCGTGGCCGAACACCACGGCCACCGGGCAGTCAAGCGGGGCGCGTGTGATGAAGTCCAGCATGCGAATCCGCGTCATTCCGGCCATGAGGTCACTCTGCATCAGCAGCGTCTCGCGCTGGCCAGCCTTGAGGTCCTCGCGCGGATAGAGCGGGTGCACGTTGAGCCGTCCGCCAGCGAGCACACCGGACCACAGCTCACGCACGTACGGTTCGGTCTCGCGGGCGTAGAACTGGTTGTACCAGAGCGGGTAGCCCCATCGCTTGGCAAGCGAGGTCCGGCACGGAAACGGCGTCGATTCGTCGGTCTGCCCGATGTCGTGTGTTGCCTGCCACCACGACAGGCCGTTCTTGCGGAACTCTTGCGGCCCCGGATACGGCGTCCACGTGGCGTGCGTGACGATGAGGGCGTCCTTGCCGAAGGCCTCCTTCCCAGCCCGGTAGTAGTCGTCCTCAATGGCAGCGTTGCGCCGGCGGCACATCGTACGGTAGCGGTTGATCGCCACCAACCGCTCGCGCTGCCGGTCTTTCTCACCGGCGCACATCAGCAGCGCGTCGCGGATGAGGTCCCCACCGCCGGAGCGTTCAGAGTACGCGCGGGCCATCGCAGCCGAGTACCAGTAGCGGTCGTGCGCCGGGTTGCCCGAGTGGTCCGGCGGGAAGCCCCACTCGTCTTTCATGATACCGGCCAGCGGCACGTCCCTGTACTGCTGGACGATGCCTCGCTGGTACTGGATCAAGTGTGGCGCGAAGACGTCGGGCGTGAGGTACGTGTGCGATGCGACCACGCAGGCGCTGCGATCCGACAGGGCAGGCAACCGCACAGTGAGCTTTCGCGGCCCATCGGCGGTCGCCGTGACGCCGACGGCGGTGATGTCCCGCACGCTGGCCGGGTCGATGCCATCTTCACCTCGGACGAACGAGTAGACCCGCACCAGCCGCGTGGCCAGGCACTCATAGCTCGGCAGGCTACCGTTCATGTGGTCGCGCGTGTCGACGCCCTGGAAGGTCACCTCGGCAGACTGGTCGTCGGGCAAGTCGACGAATCGCAACACCAGTTCCTCCTGTTGCTCGTCGGGGTACTTGTCGCGAAAGGCCTGCCGCGCCAGGCGGATGTCCAACTCGAGAGCGACTTCGAACCCGAGCTCCGCGGCGTAGCGCACGGCCTTGTCGACCTGGGTATGGTAGTATGGATCAACAACCTCAATCCGGCGGCATGAGGTGGACAGACACGTGTACGGCGAAAACGTGGCCGTCGCATCGAGGAAGGACCTGTAACCCTCCGCTTCAAGGTCTTTTTCTGTCCAGAACCACGCGCCGATCACCGGCGGCAAAGGTAGCCGGCTATCGACCTCAGCCTCATGGGCCTCAACCGCCACCACCACGCTCAGCAACACGGTCAGCGCAATCACGGGTCGATGCAGAGATGTCCCATCATGCCTCGGCTTGGACAGCTGTATATCTACATGCCGATGCATCATGGTCACGTCCTTTCCGAAGCACTGCCCAAGACTGCCTTTGCCCAGAAACGGGGAAATCCCATAGGCTTGATGTTATCAGAATCCTGCTTGCGCGTCACCAACTGCTTGGAGAATTCGGCGTAGGGGGCAAATAATACCCGAGTGCAAGTATCGTCATCACCTTGACTTGCGCACTGGTCTAACGAAAGCGCTTGCCTGCCACCCATCGGCCCGTTAACCGCAGCACCTCTGGGGATCGACCGGTTTCCCACGAATTCGGCCCCGCGAGGCGGTCCGATCGGTGCTCGACAGGAACAGGTGTCCTCGACAGGCCGAGAGCTCATGTGTAGGGTGTCGGCGGTTCAGCACGGGTTGTGTCAGGATTCCAACGACCATCCGTTATGATACGGCTCATCCACATAGCGATTGGCTGGCTCGTGGTTTGTGAAACGCATCTTCTGCGCGTCCCAGTCGAGACGGCGGTCTTCCCGGATGGCGATGTTACCTAACAGGACGGCCTCGGTCAGGACGCTGGCCCAGCCGAAGTGGCAGCCGGCAGGCTGTCCGCCGCAAATCGCCTCGACCCATTCGCCCCAGGTGCCGGAGCGGCGTTCGAGCGTCTTGGGCGGCAGCTCATACGCCTTCATCTTCTCCTCAGGAAGAATACGGCTACCCAAGATCACGCCCTTGTCGCCGATGTACATGTTGCCCGAGTCGGGCAGTTCCTGTCCGGGCTCGAGTTCGGCCGGTCGAGGCGGTTTGAGCCCACCATCGTACCACACCAGCCGCAGCGGCGGCATACCGTCGCGCGCCGGGAATTCGTAGGTCACCACCGAAGCCAGCGGCGCCGATTCGGCGAAGACTTGGCTGGCATTGGCGCTAACACTCGTGGGATATCGAAGCTTGAGGGCTCGGAAGACGTGGTTGAAATGGTGGCAGCCCATATCACCGAGTGCCCCGGTGCCGAAATCCCACCAGCCCCGAAAGTTCCAGGGGTGATAAACTGCCCGCATCGGGTTGCCGTTGGCCTTGACCTGTCGAAGTACCAACGAATCCTCCGGCCACTGATCTACGAACGGCCGCATCGAAGACGGACCAATCCACAGGTTCCAGTCGAAGGTATCGGGGACCGGTTCCTGCCCCTGTGGGCGGAGCATGCCCTGCGGCCACAGCGGACGGTTTGACCAGACGTGTGCCTCACGGACATCCCCGATTGCTCCGTCCCAGATCATCTCGCACAGCCGGCACGCTTCGTCCGAAGTATTCGGCGAGGCGGTGACCTGCGTGGCGACGCCCGCCTTGGCAGCCGCTTTTGCCAATATTCGCTCCTCGCGAATCGTCCGCGTTAGCGGCTTGACGCAACAGACGTGCTTACCCGCCTTGAGGGCCGGCAAGACGATGACCGCGTGGGTGTGGTCGGGCGTGCCGCAGTAGACCGCGTCGATCCTGTCGCCCTCCTTCTCCATCATCACACGGAAGTCGCGATACGTTCCGGCCTCCGGGAACTTCTCATACGTCTTCGCGGCGTAAACGTCGTCCACGTCACACAACGCCACGATGCGCGTGCCCTCCTGCTTGGCCACACTCTGGATTTGCCCGTGGCCGACGCCGCCGATACCGACACCGGCAACTTGGATTGTCTCGCTGGGCGCGATGTATCGGACGCCGCCCAGCACCCGACGCGGCACGATGGTGAATACCCCTGCCAGAGCGGCATGGGCAAGGAATTGACGGCGATGGATAGGGGAATGTGCTTTGCGCATCATCTGATCTCCAACACAGGTTGCGGTGACATTGACACGTTGTACTTCAAGTCAGTTCCTCCTCATTGGCACGGTCACATACAGCGGGTGCCCGTGGAGTACTCTGCAGACGTTCCCAACGTAGCCCTTCGCAGAATGCCCGTCAAGATCGATTGTGGAAAGCACGTTGCATCCTACGCACGTCACAAGGGCATGCTTTTCGTGTGGCCTGAAAGGAGCAGAGGAGGCAACCAAGATATGGAACCAGTCCCTGATGCAAGGCCATTTGGAACTCTTTAAGATTGTCAGGGGTCATAGGCCAACAAGAGCTGTGACCCCTATTGTACACTCTGAGACGCCGCCCGCCCACGTGATTCACCCTCTGAGCCTGTCACCGAGCCTACTACGACCCTCTCACAGCTTACCCGAGGGCAATGCGAGTTCACGGATTAGATGGTTGCCGAAGAAGTGAGTGATCCCATTAGCAGCCCCCTCCCCCGTTATCCTCGTCCAGCCGGGCCGATGTACTCTCGGGCAATTACAACATTATCGAAGTAAACATTATTGGTCTCGTTCTTCGTCCAACTGTCGGTCACATAGCTCTCCAAGGTAAAGGCATTAGCCCAGAGAGTCGCGCTCGTACGCCAGTTAATACCCTTCCAATGGCCACGAAGATCTCCGTCAATCCAGAACGCCTGCTCCCCATCTTGCTGGCCAGGAGTGTTATGCTTTACCATGAATTCGCAGCAGATCCAGCACCCTCGCCGGATGTCATTCTGAGTCTCAGGCCGGAAGCTGTTGCCCCAGTATTTCCCATCTCGACTTGCTTCCATCTCGTGCCAGTAGGTGTAGAAGTTCCAGCGGCCAGGGGGAGACCACCTACCCCAGTTGCCCCACGGCTCCAGAGCAGTGGAAAACCTCTCGTCGCCCTGTGGCTTGATACCGGCGCCGCCGAATCCGCTCCAGCGGTCCTTACCCTGGAGGCTCTTGTTGGCGCGGAGAGTACAGAAGTGGTGCAAGTAGTCACAGGTCGGATCGAATTTGGTATAGAAACGGATGAACACCGTCTCGGAGGGCTCAAACCACTTGGTAACGCCACCACCTGTGTTTTGGCCCAGCGTGGCCTCCACACGGAGAGACTTACGACCTATCACAGGGCTTGACTCCGAGTCGTCCACGAGGGAAAGCACCTTCTCGTCATTGTCGCGACAGCTGTCCCACCGAGACCGAAAGTCCCCTTCCTCGAACGAGTCGGCGAAGATCACCGCAGGATGAGATCCGATGCCTTTGTCCCCTCTGAAATCGGCCGCAAGACCCCTGCCGCTTGGCAGACTGCTCTGGGCGACCAGACTGGGTCGTTCTCTGGGCGAATCTTGGCCAAAGCCGGGGCTGAAAATGACCCAAGTCAGCAGCGCCGTGCAAGTGAGCACAAGTTTCTTCGTCATCATGGTATACTCCAGGTTTACTTTTCCGCGACGGACTGCTTTACATAGAATACAGAATACTGAAAATCCGCAAGATGACAACTACGGTGACGCCAAGGACCGTCAGGGAAGACGCTGTTCAACGATAAAGGTTATTTATGAGGACACACAAGGCTCTCTCCTATCCAGCAATACTGGTGGCCTGTACAATCTGTCTTTTGTTTGGAGGATGTGGGTCGCCCAGGCCCTTCACACTCGTGGTTTTACCCGACACTCAGAACTATGCAGATACACGGCTTGCCTATGCAGATCGCCGTTGGGGCAACGGCGACCTGCGAGACCGTTTCTTCCGACAAACCGAATGGATCAGGGACAACAAGGTCCGTCTTAACATCGTGATGGTGGCTCACGTGGGGGATATCGTTCAGACCGACTACCGCGGGGAATGGGAGATCGCCAACAAGGCCTTTCTGACGCTCGACGGGCAGGTCCCTTATGTTCTTTGTCTGGGCAACCATGACATGGGGTACGAACCAGATCCGGCCGCCACGGGCAAGAGTGCCACGTCCCGTGAAACCCTGTTCAACGAATATTTCGGCCCGACGAGGTTTGCGCCATACCCCTGGTACGGGGGGCACATGGCTAGGGACAACGACAATAGCTACTGTCTGTTCGACGCGGGTGGTATGAAGTTTCTGATCCTCTCCCTTGAGTTCAAGCCAAGGGATAATGTGTTGGCGTGGGCGGCCGAGATCGTCAGTCAGCATCGCGACCGGCGCTGCATCGTCCTAACGCATAGCTATCTGAGGGGTGATGAACGCATCGCCAAGGATGATTACGCCGTGCAGGGGAACACCGGCCAAATGATATGGGAGAAGTTCGTTAAGGAACATGAGAACGTCTTCATGGTTCTGTGTGGACACACCAATGTGGGACGGCTCACAAGCAGGGGCAAGCATGGAAACCCAGTTCATCAGGTTCTGAGCGACTATCAGGGTTGGCACAATGGGGGAGATGGATATCTTCGGATCATGACGTTTGTTCCTTCGGGAGATCGCATTGAGGTACGAACCTATTCGCCGGTCCTGGACGAATATGAGAGGACGGAGCAGAATGAGTTCATTCTCCCGTATCGCATGAAAGGATCACGTAAGTGTCTGCTCACTGTAGACAATCAGAACGCTTCGTGACGGCCAGGAGGAAGGGGCGACGGAGTCATGAGCTCACCGGAAGGACCGTATCCCAATAGAGGTCAAAGTGCAACCAGTACGGGTCACCGCATAGACACGGTCCCATCGTTCCGCTGCTCCTTCCTCAAGACAGACTCATCGGCATGAACACGTACACGAAGTCGCCCGTTCCACGAATCATGGCCGGTTGATCCGGTGCGGTCATCTCCAGCTCGAACGCCTCGGCGTTCAGCGCCCGCAGCCCATCCATCATGTACTCCGGCTTGAATCCGATCTCGAAGGGCTCGCCCGCATATCCCACCGGCAGCGACGCCTGGGCGGACCCCTCCGAACCACCGAAGGACGCGAACACCGCACGGTCCTTGGCCAGAGACAGCTTCACGCCCTGCACGCCATTGCTTTCCACTCCGACCATGGCCTGCCGGACCGCACCCAACGCCGCCGCCGTGCTCATTTGCACCTTGATCGGGCAATCCCTCGGGATCACCCTGGTGTAATCCGGGAACGTACCGTCCAGCAGATTCGTGGTCAGCCTCACCAGCCCGCACGTGAACCACGCCTGCCTCTCTTTCACCGTGACCCGCACCGGCTCCTTGCCGTCCTCGGCAATGCCGGCCAGCACATTCATCGCCTTGGGCGGCACGATGCCCTTGGCCTCCATCTGGGCCTCTTCCTCCACCTGGCAGCACGCCAGCCGTCGCCCATCCGTCGCCACCAGCACCGCCTTGCCGTTGCCCTGCTTGAGGAACACCCCCGTAATGGCATATCGGCTCGCCTGCTTGGCCGCCGCAAACGCCGTCCGCTTGATCCCGGACCTCAGATCGTCCAGGGCCACCACGGCATCCGGCTCGTCCTCATTCGTGGGAGCCAGCGGGAATTGCCTCGGGTCCGCACCGTACAGTCCGTACCGGGCATCTTCTTCCACGATCTCACAACCGCTTTCCGTCGAGCGAATCACCAGCACGTCGCTCTTGCCCGCCCTGGCGATCTCATGGAGCAGGCTCGACTGCAACAACACCTCGCCCGGCTCTTCGACCATCACCTGTGGAACCTCGTATTCCACCGCCGTCTCCAGGTTCGTGCCGAGCAAAGTGACGGCCTTCTGGTCTGCCGCCAACTTCACGCACTGGAGCACCGGCTTGGGAAACCGGCGCGGAACCACCATCTCCATCAGCCGCATCGCCTCGATCAACACGTCTCTTCGCACTTGGATCTTCATCTCTTACGCCCCTTTCACGCTCCCTTGATCTCCTTGACGACCCGGTCCAGTTCCCGCACCGCCGCCGCCAGATCGCCACGTTCCCAATTCGCCAGCACCCGCTCCGCAGCCGACAACAACTCGCTGTCACTGTCTTCCGTCGCGTTCTGCGGCTCCGGCGGATAGTCGTACTGCACGCCGTCCACCTCCACGCAGGCCGGCTCGTACGTGACCGTCTCGTAGTGGTGGAACCAGCAGCCGCACTTCGGACACGTGATCGAATAACGAACCGATTCCACGTAGTCCTTGTAGCTGTGGTCCTCGCTGCCGCAATGCTCACCACACTTCGGACAGGTCCAGGGGGCGAGGTGCTTGGGTTTGTCTACTTTGGCTTCGCTCATGATCTCAGCGCCTCCTTCTTCGCAAACAGGTACTTGCGGTAGCTGTCCGTGCGCGGACAGAAACACTCTTCCATTCTGGCAAGGCCCCCGATGTCATGGGCCAACGTCTCAAGCATCGCCTCCACAGACAGCCCGTTCGCCAAGGCCCATCGAAGGTAGCCCGCCATGCCCACAATGCCCCTCTCAAGTTCCACTTCTCTTTTGCTCGGTGTCGCCATCGTCTTTCCCTTTCTCAGTTTGCTCTTGTTTGGACCTAAGCAGCCGGTTGGCTCGGTCAATCAGATCCTTCCAGCTTGGGATGTCCTCTGGCTCCGGGTCGCTCTCGTACTCGTCCTCCACGATTGACAGCAGGCCCAGAAAGACCTCCATCCACTCGCCGCTCGGTCGTCCCGGCTCTGGCTCGTCGGCGTCGATCGTGCGGGTTTCGCACTCCGCCGTTCCCCACTCGTAGAGGGTGTATCCCACCAACCGGGAGATCGTGTTGAACGTCGCATCGCAATCATCGCAGGACGCATCCTGGAAAGTGCTGTCACCTTCCACGGAAAGCTGGCCCCACGACACGTTTTCGCTGCCGCACTTCGGGCATTGATTGTTGTTGTCAACAAACTCCTGAGCAGTCATCGGCTTGTTCATAGCGATTCTCCTTCTGCCTTGGCTATTCTTCCAGCGGCCTTGTTGGTTCGAGGATGATCCTCCCGCACCTATGACATTCCCACTGAATGTCATATTCCTCGCCGTGCGGTGCTCCCCTCGTCATCTCGGCTCCACATCTCGGACATGTCATCTGTTGCCCCCTTCCGCCGCCTGCGTCAAAGCCCTCTTCACGGACTCGGCCGGCACCTTGTACTTCCTGCCGCCACACTCCGTCAGGATCGGAAACCGGGTTGCGTTCGAATTGATCCCGACGATCGTGTGCATCTTGCCGCTCAACAGGAACTGCCGGCCCAGATCGTTCTCGCTCAGGCCGTACATGGGAGCCAGGAACTTGAAGTTCTCCGTCTCCTTGCTGACCACCTTGCCGTTGTCGCCCAGCGCGCCGACCTCCAGTTTGAACGTGGCGTGCGAGCCGCTGTAGCTGGCGCTGCCAACCTCGAATCCGACCCCAAACCTCTTGCCGAGGTCGGCCAGCGCCGCCTGAATCTCCGGCCTCAGTTGCCTCAGCAACGCCGCTGTCATTTCCATCGTCTTTCCTTTCCCAAGGGGGCCGGTGCAACCCGACCCCTGAACAGCAAACCTGTCACTCCTACGCTTCCACCGCCACCAGGATCTGCTGAGGATTGTCCAGCAGCTCGAGCGCCCGCTTGCTCACGGAGATGCCGGAAGCGATTTCGTCCAGAAGCTCGTTGCCCACCTCCGCCAGACCATGCGGCTCAAATCGGACCACGTGCTTACAGACCATCGCCGTCTCGAACACCTGTCGGGCCACCACCTTGTCATGCGTCTTTCCCATGTTCCGACCCTTTCCTGCGAAGTTGATATTCCGGGCTTCTCGCAATCGCCCACACCAGAGCCACCCACGGGCTCACAAACACCGTCCATCCCAAAATCGTCGTCATCGTCTTTCCCTTGGCCGCTTTACAGCACCCATCAGATTTCTTCCGTCAACCCCTGAAGCAGTGCAACGATGTTTCGTTGCACCTCTTCCTTCGTGACACCAAACCCCCTTTGGAGCGTCTCATCACTGAAAGACAGAAGGCCCTCCGCTGCGTCCGCAATCATGCGCACCTGCCCCTTGATCTGGGTCCTCGTCAGCTTCGTCTTCTTGTCCATCGTTCTTCCCTTTCCGTCCGAGGGGCCGGTGGTTGCCCGGCCCCATCCGCTTGCGATTGCCTTACTTCAACCATTCCCCATAGAAACAGCGGCACGCCCGGCGGGTCTTTATGACGGCGATCGTGGTATTCATATCGTGAATCAAGTCCTGGAAGACGCCGCAATGACTCAGACACTCCGGCTCGTTGTCTTCGACCATCCGCAAGGCGTCATCCAGGTCCCGCTTGGCCCGTTCGATGTTGCAAACCAGTAGCTCCGCCGCCTCTTTGATCACATACTCGTTGTTCCAAGCCGCCATCACCGCCTTGCCTTCCGCCGATTGGAGGTCCATGCTCTGCCCTTTGGCCATCAGGACCTTCATGTTAGCCTCGGCTTCGGCCGCGACTGCGTTGCTGATGCTGGTTGTTGTCGTCGTCATCGTCTGGCCCTTTCCTGTTGACGTTGAAGAAGTTGCTTATTCTATAGATAGTATATCGGGTATCTCTACATATAGCAAGGGAAAAAGCCGGGAAATGCCCAGAATGTTATGGATTGTTTCCAACCCAAGACCGCTCCGCTCGAAGCTGCTCCTGGAGCCGCCGGGCCATCTCCCCATAGTCTGCCGTGCCATAGAACGGCAGCACCGCCTGGAACAGGAACGGCTGAATCTTCCACCACCGCTGCCGGTCGCGGTCCACCATCCACGTCCTGATCGCCAACAGGAATCTGGCGTTGTTCACGTGCGGCGCATCCGTCGCATGATGGTGGCAGTCCACGCACAGCCCCACCCCGAAGTCGGGATCAAACCGGATCGACGGGTCACTCGTTTGGCTGCGGAAGATGATGTGGTGGGGCTCCAGCGGCAATATCCGCTTGCACAAATAACACCGCCCCCTGGCCCGAGCCAGCACGATCTGCCCCCACAACCGATCGCACTGTGCCGCCGTCGCGTTCCGCCGCTGCTTCATGCCGCCTCCGATGCTTTGATCAGGCGGGCCAGCGTAATCTTGCACATGTGTCTCGACATCACATCGAAGAGGTGGGCCGATGCCAACTTTGATGCCTTTGTCCAGCCACGGGCCACCGGAAACAGCGGTCCCTCGATCGCCGTCAGAACGTCCAGGAGCGTGACTTCCTTCAACGGCTTGGCCAGCACAAACCCGCCCGTCCGGCCCACCCTGGACGCCACGATGCCCGCCAGCGACAACGCCCGCAACGCAGGCCACGTATCGCCTCTTCGCCCCAAGGCCGCCTCGACCTCTTGTACGGTCACCTGTTCACCCCGCCGGCCCATGTATACCAGTGCATCAATCGCCACCTCCGTCTGCTTTGACAATCTCATAGAATCATTCCCCTATACAGTTGCGGTTTCGCGTTCTTCGGCAGGTACAATGGATGCTTGGGGTGCCCTGCCTTCGTCATCCCCAAACAGAACACGGCCACGCCGATCTCTCGCAGCATCTTCGTCACCTGCGCACCGCGGTCGTTCAATGCCCCGTGGACACCCCATGCCGCGACGACCAAGCTCGCATTGAAGGCTACCCGTCGAATCGCCACGTCGTTCTCCGGCCCCACCGGATCATCCGTCGCCAGCAGCCCCTTCGGGTCCGTGGAGCGGTAGCCGAAGATGTTCGTCATCACGTAGGTGCCAAAGCCCCACGCCTTCGCGAATCCAACACACCTCCGACACGTGGGGTCCAGGGTCGTTTCATCAGCGATCGAAGGGTTCAAGCAGAGGAAATTTACCGTCGACAGCAGCGGTCCCCACTGCCGCGTCAGTGTGTACCGCCACGTCCGGCACGGCGAGAACTGCGCATCCGACATCGTGAAGCAATCCGTCCTGCTCATTCGTTCATCTCCTTGATCGCCGCCTTCACTACATCCATCAGGGTCCAGTCGAACGGCACTTTCAAGAATGGTGCCCTGGCGGGCATGTGCCGGTCCATGCAGATCCTCTGGTTGCCTGGGTAGAGGTGGTGACGCCATAACGCCTTACCGTTCGCGTAGCGGATCAGGGCATAATGAACCTCCCCGTATTGAACCAGAGCCAGACTGTGCTTGTGAGCCAGCGCCCGCGCCGTCTCGAGATCCTCGATGGCCCTCTCACGGTTCGCCTGTCCTCGAGCCTGTCGATCGGCCCTTATCGCTTGGAACACGTCCGTCGTATCGCTCATGCGCCTTGGTCACCTCCCTTGCCGCCCAACATGCGGCGCGTGCTCACGTAGTTTGAGTCCCGCATCCCGTTCGCCAACCTCCGTAGGGCCATGTACTCTTCGTAGCTCAACGGCTCCCCGTCGGACTGTCCATCGGACGGCCCGTACAACTCGTGCCTGCAAATGAACGCATCCACCAGCCGCTTCTCTTCTTCTCGCAGCAGCCTGCGGAAGTGCCGATACATGTGCTCGATCTCGATGAAGTCGATACGACCGCACTTGATCCCGATGCACCTCGGCCTCCGCCGGACCTTGTAGTAAGTGACCTCGGAAAGCCCCATCGCCTTTGCCACGCACTGCACCAGAATCGTCCGCTCCCTTTGATTCGCGCAGACAAATTCGTGGTACTCCACATCCTGCTTGGGGTACAGGTCCTCCATCGTCAGCCCGTGCTTGGCCAACAGCCGATTCAACTGGCTCTTGGTGTTGTCACGCTCCCCGCCCACACCCCTCTCGGCCAGGGCGGCAATCTTCCGCAGCTTCACTCGAATGGTTTCCGTGTCCGCCATCATCCGCCTTAGTGGACCATCCTCACGTTGTTCACCTCACCGGCCGCAATCTTCTCGACCAGATACGCCGCCTGCTCGGGCGTGAAGTCCAGCATCACCAGCGACTCCCGCGCCTCCCGGTGAATCCGCTCCCGGTGCTTGGCGTTCGCCGCCAGACGCTCCAACCTCTTGCGTTCCGCCTCTTCCGCCGCCAGTCGCTCGCGCTCTTTGCGTTCGGCCTCGGCCATCGCCTCGCACCGGGCCTTCTCTTCGGCCTCTCGGCGAATCCGTTCTTCGCGTTCAGCCCGCTCGCGTTCGGCCCGCTCGGCCTCCGCCTTGCGTCGGTTCTCTTCCTCGATCCGGGCCAGCTCGGCCTCCTTCTCGCGGACGATTCGCTCCCGCTGGCGGAGAGCGTCTTCGGCATACGCCTCTTCCTCGGCCTGGGCCTTCACGGCGGCAAGGCGAGCTTCCTCGGCGAGACGTTCCTGCTCGGCCTCCCACTTCGTCAACGGCTCTCGCGCCTCATCCCGCAGCGCATCCATCGCATCCCGCCAGATCTTGCGGCCGGCGTCCACCTTCGCGGCCTTGGCCTTCCACTCGGCCACCTGGTCCTTGCCCAGGTTGTCCACCAGCACCTTCGCACTCGACACCTTACGGGACAAACTGGCCACCGCCTTGCGTCCGGCATCATTCGAGATGTCCGGCACATGCTTCCGCACGGCTTCCTGGATCTTTGCGATCAACTCCCTCACACCGCCCCCGGTGAACAGTTCGACCACGTTGATCTTCTCGACCTCAATCAGGTCCGACGGCTCCATGACCTCCGCCGCCTTCGGTTCTTCGACTACTCGCATAACACGCTCCCTTCCTTTGTCACTTGATCCCAGTGTGGGGGCAGGCACGCCCTGCCCCCTGAGAAAGACGACTACTGTTCCAGTACTGCCCACTCCGTGCGGTGGCCATCCACCACCAGCACGTCCAGGTCAAACTGTGCCGCCCGGACATCGTGACCATCCAGAATCAACTGCGCCAGTCCCCGCAGCTTTGCCCACGGCCTGCGGTGATGACACAGAATCACATTGCCCACAAAACTCGCTTGCCGGCCTGCATCCTGGATGATCCGCATGATGTCATGCTTGGTCATTCGCTTCGCTGCCATCGCTTGTCCCGTTCGTTTCCATTGCCGCCGCCACTTCACCCATTCGGTTCGCCAGCGCCTCGCACCAGCCCGCCGCCGCGTGCTTGCTGATGTACTCAGGATGCCCCGGCCGCACATCCGAACCGAGTTGTTCTGCCAGCCGGTACAACTCCCTTTGCAGTTCACAAAGTAGCTCGTTCATCGCCTTGCTCCTTCGCTCCGCAACAGTCACAGTCCGGGTCCGTACATGGTTCGATCCCGTCGCTGATGTCGTCCAGGATTGCCTGCCATGCATCCGGCTTCTTCCAGGCCCCCGGCGGAGAATCGTAGTAGAGGTCGAGGAAATGCAGGCCCGACCCCGCCAGTACATATCCGTCGGGCAGATCAACCGTGATCTTCCCACCGGTGTCCACTACGATAATCCCGTACTTGTCTGCCATCTGCATGACCTGCTGTTTGGTTGCCATCGTCATTCCCTTTTCAAAGGGAGGCCGGAGCATCCGGCTATCGTTGCCAATCACCGCCTCACTCGGTCGTGTGCTCCATCAGAACGCGCAGCAGGTGGTCGTAGTCCCCTGCCATGCACTCATCGAGCACCGCCTGAATCTCGTCCGGCGTCCACTTCTCCTGGCGAGCCTGCCTCTGGAACGCCCCCATCAGAGCGAACGCGTTGCCGTCCAGACCCACCAATTGCAGCTTGACCTTCTTGTTGATCTACATCGTCTTTCCCTTTCCTATTGAGGTTGCATAGGTAATTGATTCCCTATATAGTATATCTGGTATACCGCCTTTGTCAATAGACAAAGCCCGGAATATCCCAAAATGTTATGACCCCTGGTCCAGAAGTTTCGCCAAGGCGGGCACCTGGCGCACCCGCTGCCAATAGTCCCACGTGGACGTCTTCTGTGGTCCGCCAGGCCCTCCGTTGTGACACCTTGCCCATTGCTCCGGCCCGCCGCCCGGACAGTAGCGCTCCATATACGCCTCAAACATCGCCCGGCTCGCCTGCGGATCGTACCGATCCTCCAGCGCAAACACCGTCGCTCCCAGGTACTCATTCACATCCTGGAGGTAGGGCGGCCGAATCTGGGCAATCCCGGCCGCCTCTTCCACCGCATGGTAGGCATGGGGGTTGTTTCGCGATTCCACCCAACAGATGGCCTGCCACGTCACGTCCATCCAATCGACCTGCCCGCCCCGCGCCAATCCGCCCCAGCACAACCACACATACACCGCCACTACCCATCGAATCTCCTGCCGCTTCATAACCACCTCTCACTGCATAGGTTGAAGAAAAGATACTTCTATATAGAAGTGCTGGATGTGCCGGTAGAAGCCCAAGAAGCATGTACGAGACCATCCAAATGAGTAGAGGCCCCCGTTGATGAGACGGGGGCCAAGGGAAAGACGATGACTCAAGGTCGCCGCCCAGTGAGGGTGGACTTCACATGAGGCATCGAAGATCAAATGTCGTCGCGCTTCATCCTCCGCAACGCTCCCATGACACAAGAGCCGATCTTGCGACGGATCGCCAGCACCTTGCATGACCGCAGGCCATTTTGCATAGCCCAAGTATATCACCTCGTTAAGGTCTATCCAGTCCATGTCAAAGATTCTCATTCACCAGATGCTTGCGTACCTCGACGGTCTCCAATCGCACCGTCTCTCCCGACAGGCCTTCCTGGCCCGCAATCTCCTTTCGGTCGCGACCCTCCCATCGAGCCAGAACCATCCGTCGCTGCCTTGGCGTGCATCGCACACGAATCAGGTCCCACAGGTCCAGGCACCGCACACCCCAATAACTGCCATTCCATACCAACGGATAGTCATAGTCGTCGCTGAGCCGGACAATCTGTCCCCGGTTCCGGCTGCACGCAAACGATCGGTGGCGCAGCCGCCAATACTCTTCCATCATGTGCTGCATACAGAACCGGGCCTCCCATTGCTGCAACCCGCCCACGGCATACCTCATGGATGTCAACCATCCTTCCGAAATCAAGTCGCCTTCCTCCACGAAATTCGACCGATCAGGATCGAGCCGCCGCAGCGTCGTCTTGGCCGTGGCTGTCAACACCTTCATCGCCTCTTGCTCCACCTCTTCACCCTCCCCGCGCCACCAGTTCGACTCATTCGTGCGGGTCCGTCCCATCGCTACTCCTTTCCAAGCCAGCGACACTTCTTCCGTGCCTGCCACACCCGTTGCCTCCGCTTCGATGGCTGGCGGTTGTCCTGAATGTAGTCGGCCAGCGGGTCGGTGCTCTCGGGGTGCTCAAGCTGCCACTGCACAACTTCCGGCTCTGTCCACGGCGAGTATCCCTGTGAGCATCCAAGCCAGACACAGCACAGCACCGCGACACACCCTAAAATCACTCTCGCCTTCATGTCAGACCGTCTTCCCGTTCGTTGTCGCCAACACGCACCGAACCTCGCCCCACAGAACACACTCCCCGGAGTTTTCGCATGTCCCGCCGCCCCTTTGGGCAATGGCCGCATGGGGCGCGGCATGGACACAGCCGTTCTCTGTCTCACGGCACAGTCCGTTTGACTTCATCTCGCACAGCACTTGGGCCATGAATCAATCCTCGTCATCGGTTTCATATAGCTCGGGATTCGTCCGGCGGTCCAACCGGGACCATCTGGTGCCCTTGAAGGCCTTCTCTCTCTTGCGGCGGGCCAAGATGGCCTCCTTGTTCATCTCGTACCAGCGACGCTTGACCTGCTTGTCCGTCCCCTGGAACGGCTGCTCTGTGCCACGCTGCTTGCGGTATTCTTCATTGGTCATGTTCGGCCACACTCCGTTGGTTCACCAATGGACGATGCCAGTTGTCCTGATAGGATTCACCGGATTCGTCCCGCTTTATTTTGCCCGACTGGGCCTCGGATTAACGATGCCACCTGTCGGAATAAGGTGTTTTCGCCCCCTGTCGTACGCCCCGTACACGCCCCGCGAACCCCTCGATGCGCATAGCGTCCGCATGGCCCTGCGGGTCGATCGCGTCGTGGCCGGCTCGCTACGTGGGTAAACGAGGCGGCTACGACCGTCGATTGGCCCCCGGTCTGAGGGATTGTATTCACGAACGGGATCGCGTACTGCGCGGGCGTACACACTCATTACGAAGGTGCGGCCAACTCGATTTTCGGCATTTTTCGTCCACCCAATTGTAGACGGTCGACGCGCTGCCCCCCGGCGGCAGTTTCGCGTTTTTTCGTTTGGATTGACGATGCCGCCTGTCGGGTTGTGCGCAAGTCGGAACTAACGATGCCCCCTGCCGGATTTGAGGCTCGCCCTTCCACCCGTCATACTGCGCCAGCACGCCATCCAAATCGACACACACCGTTTTCATCGACACACCCTTACAATCAGCGCCACACCACCAACGAACGCACACCACAGCATCAGGTGCACAAATATGACCCCCACCGTACTCCAATTGATCCTTGGCATTGCTTGCATCCCTTCGTATCCGCTCCGTCAATACTCCCGCACCTTCGTGATTCTCAATTCCCCCCGCCTGACCTCGGCGAACACCATCTGGAACTGGAACTCGGGGTACATCTCGGCCACCACTTTGATCTTCACGTTGGCGTCGTCCTCGGGCATCCAACCCTTGATCTCGTGGAACTGAATCTCGTCGCCCATGACCACCATGAAGTCCGGCGTGTAGAACGTCCGGTCGGCCAGCCGGAACTTGATCGGCTCAAAGCGGAACGATCGGATCTCCCCGGCGCGCTGGAGTAATGCCAACCGCGCCGCATATGCCGCCTCCGTCTGGTTCATCGTGCCCGGTGCTTGTCGTTTTCGCGGGCGAATCCGCCCGCCCCTGCCAAAGGTTGCCATCCAACATTCCTTTCGTCTTTGAATCCCTTCATGCTTGCCCAGGAAGCCCCGATCTTGGGGCTGGACGCCCTGAACTGCACTTCGCGAGGGTGCGGGGGAGGTCCGGGCCGTTCGTCGCTCGTAGAGGCATATAGAGGCCTGTAGAAGTACGCGAGCCGTTTTTGCCCAAAACATCACGACAAACCACCCGGAACCCCTCCCCCGAGAACTACGCCTGAGCCTCTTCCAGTATCTCCCCGGTCTCGACATCCACGCGATGGCGTCCATCGTCCGTCAGCAGCGTCCCCTGATGCGGCGAATCCATCTTCGAGCCGCCCCGTTGCACGAACAGGCACTCGCGGCCCCTGCTCGGGCTGCTGTCGACGCTCGCCACGCTGGTGTACGCCGGCGGATTCGGCGGCGCAACCACGATATCGCACGCGATGTCCACCGAGCATGGTTCATGGTCCTCGACCATCGCCACCAGACTGTCGGCGTCTGCCGAGAACTCGACCGTCAACGTCAGCTTCGCCTTCTTCTTCGCCGCCCGCACACCGTACTTGCGCAGGTACTTGACATACTCGTCCTGCAAGGTGGCGAGCTTTTCCATGAAGTCCTCGTACACCTTGCCCTGGTTGAACTGGCCGATGCCTTCCAGTGGCACAAACGAAAACTGGCTCACTTGGCCCCCTTTCTCTTGCCGTCCATCCCCACCGGGACTTCCAGGTAGATGAGCGCCTTGGCCGCCGCCATGCGGCCGATCACCGCCGTTTTGGAGCCGCGAACCGACACCCCCTTGATCTTGGCCAGGGCCAGCAAGTCCCCCTTGACCATGGCATCCAGCACCGCCCGGCATTCACCGGCCGGCACCACAACCTTCGACATCTTCGTCTTCACGTTTTTTTCCTTTCACTGATGGTTCCACTTCCCGGCCTTCAGGCACACAGCAGCCCTCGCCGGACGACTCACCGGCTACGCTAACGAGCCGTCGTTCTTGCGGCTGACATACGACCACTGGCCGTGCTCGACCGTACCCAGGCTCACCACCGCAGCCAACGTGCTCGAGACCTTGTCCAGCACCCTATGCGTCGCCGCGACTTTCTCACGCTCGACATCCGACGAGATCAACTGCACCAGTACCCCGCCGGCGTCCTCGATCACCAGCGACACCTCCATCCGGGCCGGCTCGCAGTCCATGAAGACCGGACACTCGATCGAGATCGTCTCGGGCAGGTCCACCACCGTGTTCTGGACCTGTCCCTTGATCTTCGTCTCGATCATCACGCCGTTGGTCGATTCGGCACCAAAGCCCGCCGCCGCCTCGACCTTCTTGCTGACCCGAATCTGAGACAGCATCATCGCCAGCATCCTCGGGTCCGGCTCCACAATCACATGCCGCTGCCCCAGCACGAATTTGGCGAAAGCCTTGATGTCGCGCGGCTCGCCGCCGATCCAGTCCGACCACGGCCCAAACAGGGGGTGGTACAGGGGCTCGAAGGACACGACCTCAAAGCCGTTCAGGGCCATCTCGTTGAGCACCGCCTGCATCGCGCCGGCCGTCGGGTCCGCCAGCACCACTAGGTCGTCCGTGGCATACTTCTGGAGGTACTCGATAAACCCGTCCACCGACCAGAACACGTGAGCCCGCGGCGGACTCTCCGCCAGGATCGGCTGAACCACCTCCTGCTTGAACGTGACCTCCAGGTGCTCGGTGCCGTCGAGCAGCCGCTTGGCCACCTCCACCGTGTTGTTGTGCGTCCTGGCAAGCTGCTCCAGGAAACCGTTGACTGCATCAGGCATGTTTGCCTCCTTTCAAAAACAGAAATCCCAAAAACCACAGGTCAAAACGCCCCGTCCAACTCGACCGGATTGGCCGCAAAGAACTGCTCGTCACTCAGCCCGGCGTGCTCACATTCCGGCAGCGGCTCGGGCGCGAACACCTTCGTCTCTTCCGCCCGACGGCCGGCCATCATTTCCCGTACCATCTGCCCCACCGTTTTGCGTGGAGCCTCCTTCGCGACCATGTCGGCCCCCAACTTCGCCACCATCCCGGCAACACTCGATCGCTTGCTTTTCTGTTCGTAGTACCCCGCTAGCCACGTCTTACCCACCGTCTCTTCCGGCTGCATCACAATGACTGCCTCTGCCTCCAGCATGGCCCTGCGTCCCCGCAACTGGCCCATCGGCTTGTCCGGCTGGGGCCGTACGATGATCCACTGGCCGGCGTTAACCTCCACCACCTTGCCCAGAGCCTTCGAGGCGTGCTTCTCCAGCAACTCGTCCCACTCCGGCATCGGACAGCCTCCCGGCCACCAGAACTCGAGCTTGTACTTGCCGTCGACACTCTCGATGCGATACGCCAGCTTTGGACCCGACTTGATCTTGCCGCCTTCCGCCGCCTTCTGCGCCGCCGCCTTGAACAGCAGCCCCTTGAGCGTCGAAATCTTCGGCACCCGCCTGTCCCCGGCCGGACTGACGCGGTACTTCCGTATGACCTCATCGACCAAGGCCGTCTCGAAACGCTGGAACAAGTCCACGTACAGATCGACCTCCGCCGGACTCGGCTCCCAGGCGTCGTACAGGGCCTTGAACTCACTGGCCAAGTCAATCGCCTGACTTCGCAGCATAGTACGCCTCCATCTCGGCTTTCATGTCTCGATCACGGCCGGTCTTCTTGTGCGGGCTGCTGTCAAAATGCTCCGGGTTGTAGACACCGGGGCAGTATTTGCGGAATGTCCCTCGCTGGAAGAAACCGGCCAACGTGTGGTGGTGGGCTTGGCTGTGCGGCACAGCAAGGGCATGGCGGTAGTTCTCGACGGCCCCCAGCAATTCCTCCGGCGTGAATCGGTTCGGCGGCACCCCGGTTATCAGGGGCACGTACTCGCGATCGACCGCCATCTCTTCTGCCGGTGAGACCTTCTTCTCCGCAAAGATGTTCCACGTGTCGATCAACGTCCGGGTGTGTTTTTCAAAATGAGGATTCGAAACAGGCACCGCGCCAACCTGCCCGTTACCGTCGTCGTCGCCGTTACTACTACGACCGTAGGGAGTAGTAGTAGAAATAGAAGTAGAAGAAGGGGGCGTTACTTTTGCGTTACAGGCCCGTTTCTCCCGGTGCCGCCTGACACGTAACTTTCCATTATTCCGTGACTTATCATCCTCTCGCATACGCCGGTTTATCACTGTTACACTCTCGTTGCATTCCGTTACATCTGCGAATTTTGTAACGCTGTTTTCGCGCAAAAATTCATCCAGTTCAGCGGCCGTGCAGCCCAAAAGTCGGCACAACTGCTCGCGTGTTCCCGACAACTGACCTCTGGTTTTGGCGTACCACATCCGGCAGATCATCGTGATCCAGATCCCCCGCGTTGCGAATGAACACATGCTCAGTTCCGCATCACCAAGCCAGTCGTTCGGATAGAACTGAAATGCCGGTGCCTTACCCATCATCACTCCGTTGATCCCATCCGATCCATCAAACTTCCCTTGCCTTGCGTCGCGCAGCGTTGCCCTGCCAGATCTTGCCCTGTCACGCCACACGCTATTTCGTAAACGCCTCCAGCAGCTTCGACATATCCGGCGCGCCTGTGGCCTTGCGAGCCACCAGCCGCTTGGTCGTCTGGGTCCGAGCAAACTGCTCTACTGCCTGCAACTGTGCCACCTGCACCAGAGCCGTGGCCCGCTCCAATTCAGGAAGCTCATCCACCTGGATTGTCCGACCCACAGCCACCGCCCGACGCGCCACCTTGCCGATGTGCCTGCGGTTGCTGGCTATAACCCCGCACCGCTCGACGCCATCAAGGCACTTGATACATCTCGCCCCCGCCACACGCCGCCAGACGAGCCCATAGTTCTTCTCCACGTGCCGAATGGCCGACTGGAGGTTTCCGTACCCGTCGCCATCGGGCATCGTCTTCCTCTCGCAGATTGCGAACATCTCTTCGTCCGTGAGCACGTCACCGACCTTGCCGTCCTTGAGCGCCTCGATCAGCTTGGCCGTCGCCAGTCTCATGCCCTGCTGCACCGCCGTCGCCTTTACACTTTCCGTTTGCATCCGTGTTTCCCTTCAAAAACTCCCTTGCCTTGCGATGCCAAAACCAGCCACGCCCTACAACGTCTCGACCTGCCGCGACGGGCCACGCCATCCGCTTGCTTCCACCTCACAAAAAGCCCCTGCCTTGCCCGGCGTCGCGAGGCGCAGCGACGCCTCACATCGCCGTAACACGACCACTTTCGTGTCACACGTCCCACGTCACCTTCGTTACCTCGAACCGGCCATAGTAGCCGTTGTTGCGGGGACGGAATCGACCGATACCGATGAACTTGCCTGCCTCTTCCAGGTGTTTGATGAACACGTCTTTCGTCACGGTCTCGTCCAACACGTAGAACGTCACCGTGCCCTCCCATGCCGGAATACACGGGAAGCACTTCGATACCCGCTTGCCGCCGCCTCGCTTGCCGTCTGAGGGCACGAACAGCCACTCCCCCTCGACCTCGTCCGGCTTGATCGGCAGAACCAACGGGTCAATCACCATCAGTCCCGCCTCGATGTGTTTGGTGTAGGTGCTCTTGCCCTTGCCCGGAATCTGGATGGACAGGTACTTCGCCACCTCCGCGATACAGTTTTTGAACGCCATCGGCGGGATAAAGACCTGTCCCGCCTTGTTGACGTGCAGACGGTTCCGCCACGTTCGTTCCTCGTAGTCCTTGGCGGACTCCTTGTTCAACTTCGCCACGTCATAGTGCCTGCTCTGACTGTACGGTGCTGTTGATCTGAGCGTCGCCACCACGGTCTTCATGACTTCGTTCTCCTTCAAAAACCCCTTGTCTTGCGTTGCGTCGACAGGACTTGCCGGGCCACACCTCACCTAACCTGGCTATCAGTTTGTTCCCACCTCACAAATTCCCTTGCCTTGCGTTGCGTCGCCGCGCGTTGCGCCGCGTTGCCGGGCCGTGCCAGGAGCGGCCTCGCCTCGCTAGCCAATCTTGATTCTTACACCAGCCTCTCCCGGCTCACAAAGTACGTCGAACACCTCGTCCCCCGCTTCGTGCAGGTCCGGGCACCCCCGACCCGGACCCCATACAGCACCCCATCCACCGGCCACGGCCCGCACCGTTGGCAATCCTTCATTCGCTTGTGAACGTGATCGTGCGGCCAGTCCAGCAGGCAAGCGATCTCGGCGAAGGTCAGAGCCTCTACGGGCTTATCAATACCGTGGCTGACCAGAACCGTTACGATACGCCTGCACTGAGATAGCCGCTTGCCGCTGGAAGTGACGTCCTCGGCCGCAATCACCGATATCGGGGGGTCAGAATTACGATACGCCTGTCGAAACAGAGGCGGAACATCCGTGTCGAACACAACCAATCCCTTCAAGTGAAAAACTTCCCTTGCCTTGCGCTGCCGAGCCAAGCGTCGTCGGGTCCAGCCCAGCCGTGCCCCGCCCGGCCTCGATAAAAAACTGCATCACTCAATTTGCAGATGTTCTGCAAAACACCGAATAAGCCGTTCCAGAAACATCACTCGCATCTGCCAAACCAGAAGTTGCCCACGAATCGTGTCCTCGTTCCCTGGTCTGCCGCACGCAGAAATGTACGCGCTCATGTACCTCCACCGCGTCGCCTGATCCACCTGCAACTGCGGCCGGCAACAGGAGAAGTCCGCGCAGCACAGGCCACGCTCATCGTCGTGGACGCTGTGACCGACCACCCACAGAGACAATTGCTCAAACTCGGTCATGGCATTGTGCGTGATACATCTTCACCAAGTCGTCGTCGCGAAACTCGTTCACCTGTGTTTCGCAGACCACGACGATATCACCGGCCCCAAAAGCGCCGCCGCAACCATCGCAGCGCGAGTCCTGGCAGGGATCGTACAGGCGTGCACACGGCACTCGCCTGGGGGGCATTCTCCTTGGGTACTTCGGCCTTCTTGTCATGCCTGAACTCCACCTCCACGTTGCCGGACAACATCTTGGCCATCGCCATACGAACGCCCGCCCGGAAACCGATGCCGAGCAGATCGTCGCTGGACAGCGCAACCACCTCCTTCAACTGCGTATCGGTAGCGGCATCGACCACGGTTTCTCCGTGTTCGGTCCAAAGGATCTTCGCGAACTCATGTAGCACTTCATCAATGTTGCTGCTTCGCACTACGTGCAACTCTGTCACGTCAAACCTCCTTGTCTCGCGTGGAATCAAAATGGGATCGAGTCGTCGGTGGGCGGAGGCCCGAAGTCATCGTCCCATCCTGGCTGTCGCTGGCCCTGTGGCGGCGGAGCCTGCTGCTGGCCCTGCGCAGCCTGCTGCTGCGGGGGCTGCTGTCGGCCACCGTTGCCCTGCTGCTGGCCCTGATTGCCGCTCGGCATGAACTGGAACCCCGTCAATACCACCCGATGCCGGCTCCGTTTCGTGCCGTCCTGGGCGGTCCATTGGTCGAACGTTAGTCGTCCAATGACAAAGATGGGCGAACCCTTCTGCATGTACTGGTTGATCGTCGTGGCCATGTTCCCAAAGGCCCGGCAATCGACAAACAACACCTCTTCCTTCTGCTGTCCGGCCTGATCCTTCCACTTGCGGTTGACCGCCAACCCGAAGTCGGCCACCGCCGTGCCGCCCGGCGTGTACGACAGTTGAATGTCCCTGGTCACGTTGCCCATCAACAACACCTGATTGAACGCTGCCATGATTCGTCTCCCAAAAGTGTCACGTTCTCAAAAAACCACCTTGCCTTGCGTTGTCACGCCTAACCACACAGTGCGTCGCCGGGCCGGGCCGGGCCATGCGAAATCATGCCCCGACTATTCGATCTTCTTTCGCCACCATTCCTTGTCCGGTGCCGGAATGTGTACTCCCTTCTTGTCGGTCTTGTCCCAAATGTTCTCCAGCCAGCGGTTGAACTGCTGAACATCGAGCTTCGTCTTTGAGCACTCCACCCACATGTCGGGACCAACCTTCTTGACAAGCTCCCATTCCTTGCCACATTCATGCTTGCACCAAAACTCCGCCTCCCACCTGGAACACGACATCGCCTCGGTGAGCACCGGGATCACGACGCCGTGAAAGTAAGCGTACTGCTTTAGCGTCACCTCTCGTTTCTCGTCGTACTTTTCGACACGCACCACAAACCGCTCGTGTTTCGCACATCGCTGGTGAATCGCCGGCCAATCGGCCAGCGGCTCTCCGTCTGCCGTCTCTCCGTAGAAGTCCATCCATGAACCTCAGAAAACTTCCCTTGCCTTGCGATGCGTCGCGATGTCTCGCCGGGCCTGGCCCAGCCCTGCCACACCACGCTTTATTGCTTGGGTCCAATCCCCCGTGACAGCAGGATCTCCCGTTCTTGCAGCATCGTCGCGACGAACGCCTCGATCAGCGTCGCCATCTTCGCGATGTACGGCTCGTCGCGGCGCACCCGGACAATCAGCGACTCCGTCGTGTCCGAGTACGACACAAAGTCGCACCACTGCCGCCCCGTCACCCACAGACACCCCTGGACCTGGGGGATGTAGGCCGTGGGCAATCGGCTGTCGATCAGATAACCAACATGCGTGTGCGGCGCAGGACACTTGATCTCCAACAGGCCGTCGTCGCCCACCAGTCCATCCGGCGAACACCCGATCAGCCGGCGTTCATCCAGAAACGTAATCCCTGTCTCCACGACTTCGGCGTCCGCCTCGAACTCGTAGAACGCCCGCGCCTCCGGCTCCATCTCGGTGCCCCGCTGCATCCAGCCCGACTCTTTGATCGACACCGGCTGCCCTGTCAGCCATTCCGCCAGCAACTCGCGTCGATACGCCACCGCCGACGCGCTTGCCTTGCCGGTCGCCGGGGTGATGATCTTGTCGAAGCAGCTTGCCGTCGCCACGCCACACCGCAGCTTGAGCCATTCATCCGATCTCTGTTCCACCTCCACCAGCACGCTCATGCCGACTTCCTCCGCAGGACTGTCACGACTGCGTCGTACCGGCTCGCCGGAATGTCCTCGACGCCCTCGACGCCCACCCACGCCAGAAACCGCTGCCTGTTCGACTTGGTCTGCCTCAGCAACCGCTCGATCTCCGTCTGCTGCTCCACGGAAATGACCCCGTTCCCGCCGGCCTCCTGGCCGTCATCGTCCTCTTCCTGTGCCGCCAGACCCAACAAGGCGAACAGCGTGTACCGCTCCAGGTACGTCACCGTGGACCCGATCGCCTGGATCGGATTCTTGCTGCCCGACAGGTCCACCGGAGCACACAGGCTCGTGGACTCGCTGTGGCCAAAGGCGTGCGTCACAGTGCAGGTCACCTTCACCATCCCGTCCGGCTGCTCCGTCCGCCAGGAATGGCTCAGCCCGCACTCGCCGAGCAGCGTCTTGATCTGCTCGATTGACTCGCTCAAGCCGGCGTGCCGGTAGTTCGTCCGTCCTTTCGCGCTGGTGAAGTCCACCACTCGCGTCTTGAGGATGGGCGGTCATTTGGCTCGGAACTGCGCCATCGCCTCCGTGTAGGCGTCCCGCGCCGCGTCTGCTTTGGCCTCTCGCCGCAGATTCAGCAACTCCCGCAACGTCTCCACCGCCGCCCCACCTTCGACGGCCACCTTCACCAGTTGATCCACATCCGGCGTTCTCGCCGCCAACGCCGTCTCCGTTGTGACTGCCCCCCCGACAGCCACCACCGGAGCCTCGATCACAGCACTACTTCGCTTTGCCATTGCTCCTACCCTTTCGTCTCTGTTTCAATTCGTTCTCCAGGTCCATCAACAACTTGTCCCGATTCCATTCACCGTGCAGGCATAGCCATGTCCGGGACAGGCTTGCCAGATGATCTCGGACCACTTGCTTGCGCCTCTCGGGCCGCATACGTTTCATAGTCAACACTCGTAGGGGGTTGCCACATTGGACCGTCCGCAGAACGGGCATCGGCCCGCATCCATGTACTGCTCATAGGTCAACACCCGCTGGCAGTCCATGCACACGCAGATTAGACCCAACCGGGCAAACAGTCGTTCCAGTCGGCGACTGAACCGCCAGAACAACCGTCCCCGCCGCTCCAGCGACAGATCCGCCCATCGCTGCTGCACGTCCTCTTGCTTGTAGACTTCCGATAGCATCATCGTCTTTCCCTTTTCCAGAAGAGCCGTATCTATCTATGATATAGTATATCGCCTTTATCGGCTTTAGTCAAGGGAAAAAACCCAGAACTCCCCAATTTTTTATTTCTTTCGAATCAATAGTATGCCGGGAGCGATGTCCCTATCGTCTCCCGGCTACGGGTGGGTGACACCGGACGGGGCCTTCGCCTCCATGCTTTGGCCCCAAGGTCAATGGACTGAGAATGTTGACGAGCGACTCGGTTCGACCGAAGCCCACGGCTCGGACCACCGCAATCACCCGGTGAGGGTCAAGGTGGGCCAGGGACAGATGAAAGGAACTCTTAAGAAAAGCAGGATTGCGTGGAAAAGTGGGGGCGAGGTGGTGAGTTCCTCGCCCCGGTGCGGCCTGCACCGACCGACTCTTAAGCGGTCAGATAAGGTCGTCGAACCTGTCACATAAGCGGTCACTTAGCATATCTTATGAGACGTTCGGGACCGTGTGATTTTCGCGGCACGATTCGTCTCAATGGCGGATTGCCGTGTCGCTATCTTGCAGGCCTGCTCATATAATGCCCTGTGGTCCGTCTAAACACAGTTACGAAACAACGCGGAGTGTACAGGTAGACGAAGGATGCTTCAGGGAACACAACGCTTCGGTGCGCGCTGGTCGATCCTGGTGCGGTTGGTGACGCTGGTTGTGATTGTGCTGGTGATCGTTGCCGTCGCGGTCGTTTTGCGTGTGGCTGGGCAGCCCGCCGTCAGAGGCACGGCCACGGGCCGATGGATCGTTGCTGCGGCTTTTCTGCCGGCGGCGATGCTGGCGATAACCGTGCTGTTCGCTCCTTTGGGTTTCACCGTCGATCCGGTCGGGATCATTGTCAATCGCATGGGACCCAACGTGTATATCCGCCACGAAGAGATCGCAACGATTGAACGGATCGACCCTCGACAGATCGGGTTTGGCATCCGCGTCCTTGGCTCGGGCGGTTTCTTTGGCCACTTCGGATGGTTCTACAGCCGTCCCCTGGGGTGGTTTCGGTGCTACGTGACCGACCGCAGAGACCTTGTCCTGATCCGTCTGCACGACGGTGGCAAACTTGTCCTGTCGCCGCACCCCGCGGAAGTGTTTGTCGAATACGCCGAACGGGCGCGTGGATAGTCCGATAAGCTACGCCTGTCGGCAGGGCGGCGGGATTGTGGCGAAAGGCGCGGCATGAGATCACAAGCCGGGTATTTGCTGCTCCAAAGGGTCTCGTAGAGACAAAGGCTTGCCGAGGATTTCGTAGTGCAGGATGGCCTGCCTCAAGGCATCTGCATCGGAGTAGTCTATGAGGGCGGATGTGGCATGTGTCGTCTCGGGTTTCTCGGTCGTCGCGGTCTCGACGGCGGTCGCCGAGTCCGGCTCGGGCTGCGTTGGTGACGTCTTGACCCGGAGTCTCTCCGCAGCGGCTTCGAGTCGCCGTTGTCGCAGCCTTGCGGCCTCTTCCTGCCGCTGCTGATAGAGTCGAGCGGCACGCTGTTGTCTCTGCTGCAGCGTCTCTGCCGGGTCCTGGTGTTCGTAGACCAGGACCGGCTCGGCTCCGGGACGGGTTCGTACGGTGACCCGCCCGCGATCCGGCCGACGAGGCTCGCCAGGCCGTTCGGACGATCGGGCGCCCCCCGCCTGTTCCTCCGTCTTGCGTACATGCTCTTGAGCTGCCCGCTGGATCTCTTCGGCCTTGCGAGTCAGACGCTGCTTCCAGCTTTCCCGCTTGCGATCGTCGGTCGACTTCTCACGGCCCGGACGCTGGCTCTGGGACGCCGTCCTTCGGGCGGAAACCGCCTTAAGCAGAGCGCCGACCGCCCAGAACGCGGCGACCATCACGAAGACGATGACATCGCTCCATCCCTCGACGTCGCCCTGAGCCAGCCACGGCAATGGTATTACCCCATCCAGCATTGCGTCGCGTTTTCCTTCCGTCCGCCCTGCCGGCCGAAGAATCGATCGGCCGGCCCCGCAGCGGACGCTAGTCGCTCTTCTTCGGCTTGGCGATCGACTCGCGCATCTGCGTGTCGGCGCCGATGTTCTTGAGCCGGTAGTAGTCCATGATCCCAAGATTGCCCTTCTGGAAGGCCTCGGCGATCGCCAGCGGAACCTTCGATTCGTTCTCGACGACGAGCGCCCGCATTTCCTGCTCGCGGGCGACCGCCATGGCGCGCCGCTTTTCCGCCTCGGCCTTGGCTCGCCGCATGTCGGCCTCCGCCTGCGCCGCCTGGAGTTGGGCGCCGACGTTGTCGCCGACGTCGACGTCCGCAATGTCGATCGAGAGAATCTCGAATGCCGTACCGGCGTCCAGCCCTTTGCCGAGGACCGCCTTGGAGATCCGATCCGGGTTCTCCAGCACGCTCTTGTACGTGATCGAGCTGCCGATGGACGTCACGATGCCTTCACCGACGCGTGCGATGACCGTCTCCTCCGTGGCACCGCCGACCAGTCTGTGAATGTTCGTCCGGACGGTCACCCGTGCCTTCGCTTTGAGTTGAATGCCGTCCTGGGCGACGGCGTCGATGGTCTCCTTGCCCTTCTTGGGATCGGGGCAATCGATCACCTTCGGGTTCACGCTGGTCTGGATGGCGTCGAGAATGTCACGTCCGGCCAGGTCGATCGCGGTGGCAGTCTTGAACGTCAGGTCGATGTTGGCGCGGTTGGCCGCAATCAGCGCCCGCACCACGTTGGGCACGCGCCCCCCTGCCAGGTAGTGGCTTTCGAGGTCTTTGGTGGTCAGTTCCAGACCCGCCTGGATCGCGGTGATCTTGCTTAGGACAATCACCCGGGCGTCCACCTTGCGCAGCCACATGCCGATCAGCTCGCTGAGCTTGATGTCGGCCCGAGAGAAATACGCCTGAAGCCAGAGCCGCGCGAACTTCAGCAGGATCAACAGGAAGACCAGCGCCGCGATGACTACGACGACCAGAATCCCGATGACCACGGGATTCGCGGTTTCCTGCTGCATCAACACATGTGCGATTTTGGACATCGATCCATCCTTTCCCTAAGCCTCGTCGGTCACCCGAACGGTCAGTTGCGTTCCTTCGACCCGAATCACCTTGACGGTTGCTCCCTTCTGAACGTACCCGGCTTCGGCGACACATTCAACCCTGCGCCCGGAAAAATCGCAGGTGCCCACCGGGCGCAGCGGCGTCAGCACATGGCCGACCTGGCCCAGCAGCTTGAGCAGCTCGGCGGTGTCGGGTATCGCATCGCCGCGTTCGCGCACCGGGCCCGATAGAATGACATTGCGACCGAATCGCGTCTTCGGCAGCAGTCTATACGCGCCCACCAGGAGCAGAGGAATCATGACGACGGCGACCACGACGCCGAGCCATCCGGCGGTGCTGCTGATTCGAAAGAAGATCGCGACGCCGCCCACGACACAGGCCAGCGCGCAAATGCTCAGAAGCCCCCCGCTGGGGAGGAAGACCTCGGCCACGATCAGGGCCGCACAGGCCACATACAGAAACACTGCAAAAAGCAGCCACCCACCCATTCGTCTGGTCCTCCCTGAGCTGTCTGGACCGATGTCACCGCAGACCGGCGCGGGACATCCGTAACCATCCTACGCGTTGTCCCGGCTTTTCACAACCACCCGATTGCCGTGGATCTGGACAATCTCAACTCGCGTCCCTTTGTCGAGGAACTCGGCCATCGCGACAACATCGACTACCGCGTCCCCAAATCGCGCCTTTCCAGCCGGACGCAATTTCGAAGTCACTTCGCCGACGTCTCCGACCTGCACCAGGCGCTGGGCGCTCTGTGGCGGTGCCGTCATGCTCATCCTCGCCACTGTCCCGGCGGCGACAGCGGGCGCCGGCACCAGGATCAAGCCGCTGAGGAACCGCAGCTTCGGCAGATAACGCGAGAGGACGAACGCCAGAACGGCAAAGCCGACAAAGCCATATACAATTCCCAGCAGTCCGTTGGTCAGGTTGGTCCAATCCTCAGGGCCTTCTGGCCAGGGCAGTTGCCCCGGCGAGTTCTTGACGAGCATGCCGAACAGGCCGCCCAGGATGAACACAATCCCCAGAATCCCGGCGATCCCGAAACCGGGCAGGACGAGCAGTTCCACCAGAAGCAGAATCACACCCGCCAGTAACAGGATGATTTCCACCCAGTTCGCCAGGCCCGTGAGGTATTTGCTCCCGACGATCAGCGCAAAGCAGATCACCGCCACCAGCCCGGGCAGCCCCACGCCCGGCGTGCTGAACTCGATGTAGACGCCCAGCAGCGCCAGCATGATGAGAACGCCCATGACGGCGGGCGAATTCAGCCATCGCACCATCTCTTCGGACCAGGTGGTTTCCAGCCTCATCGGCGGGCGGGCGAACCGAACGCCGTCCCGCTCTTCCAGGAACGCCAAAGCCTTGTCCAGGTCCCCCACCACCGCGCGGGCGATCCCGTACTCCAACGCCTGCGAGGCGGTGAGCGTCAGCAACTCGTCACTGCCGACGACTTCCTCGGCCCCGTCGAGGTCGTATTCGTTGGCGTCGGTGGGCCGGTTCTTGCCCTCGAAGAACTCCCATTGCCCCGTGCTGAGGTTCCTGACCCGCCATACCTCCGTCTGCATGGTCACCATCGCCTTGAGCAGCAGCTCGGGGTATCCGTTGGCCTCGGCGGCCCGTTGAAACGCCGCACGGATGAAACTCTCGGCCTTCTCGCGTTCGACGCCCTCCAGGGTGCCGCCCAGCGTGATGGGAGCGCAATCGCCGATCGTCGTGCTCTCTCGCATGATGATGTCATTGCAGGAGACACTGATAAGCGCCCCGGCGGAGATGGCCTCCGTCTGGACGTAGGCGACGGTGCGGGCGCGGCTGGCAATGGTTTGAATGAAGTACTTGGCGATGCTGTCGGCTGCGTCGACCAGTCCGCCGTAGGTCTCGATCTCGTAGATCAGGTAATCGGCTCCCGCCTTCATCGCCGTCTCACTGCGACGCTCGATCGAGTCGAGCAAGCCCTGATCGATCATCCCCTTGCACGGAATGACGGCTGCCTGGGCGGGGCGCACAGCTTCGTTGGGATCGGCGGCGATCGCAGATGCCGACACCCACACGCAAGCGATGAAGACCGTTATGACCAGATGTCTCTGTCTCATATCGCCGATTCTACCTGCCCGCAAGGACACTGGCAATATCCAGACGCAAGAGACGGCGAGAATTCGCTGCCCTGCCGTCCGGCGGCGATGGCCCGCCTATGCAAGACGACGCAGAACCTCAACCCCCTGCCGGATCTTCTCGTCGGTCGTCGCGAAACTGATCCGGAAATGCGTGTCCTTCTCGCTGAAGACGTTGCCGGGGATGACCAGTACGTTGTTCTGGATGGCCTTCTTGACGAATTCCGTGCTCGAACCGTTCGGGGCCTTGACGAAGGCGTAGAACGCGCCGCCCGGCCGCACCAGTTCGAAAGCCCCGGCCAGCCCTTCATACAGCAGGTCGCGCTTACGGACGTATTGGGCAACGAGTTCGCTGACGTCGTAGTCCAGGGCCGCCACCGCCGCCCGCTGAAATGGACTCGGCGCACAGACGAACGTGTACTGCTGAATCTTGATCATCTCCTCGAGGACCGGCCGCATGGAAGCAGACGCCGCCACGTACGCCAGACGCCAGCCGGTCATCGCATAGCTTTTGCTGAACCCGCGCATCAGGAGCACCTTCTCGTGGTATCTGGCGATGCTCGCACAAGGACCGTCGTAGGAGAACTGCTCGTAGATCTCGTCGGTGAGGACCAGGATGTCCTTCTCGGCAGCGACCTTCGCCAGAGCCCTGATCCGCTCGTCGCTGTAGACCATACCCGTCGGGTTGCACGGCGAGTTGAGGACAATTATCTTGGTCCTTCTGGTAATCGCCCGCGCGATCCCCTCGACCGGCAGATCAAAGTCAGGGTAGGAATCGACGAAGACGCACTTGCCGCCCAGCAGGTTCACCACGTGCTTGTACATCACAAAGTACGGATCGGGGACGATCACCTCATCGCCCGGGTCGATCAGGGCCAGGAAGGCCAGTAACAGCCCCCCGCTGACGCCGCTGGCGACGAGCACCGCCGGATTGGCCCACCCGAACTCGGCGGTCATCTGGGCGGCGATCTTGTCCTGGAGGTCCTTGTCGCCGGCGGTCTGAGAATAGCGGTTCATGCCCGCCTCAATGGCCTTGATGGCCTCGCGTTTGAGCGGCTCGGGCACGTCGAAATCGGGCTGGCCGATGGAGAAGTTGATGGGGTCCTTCAGTTCGGCCGCCAAGGCAAAGACCTTCCGTATCCCACTGGAATCAATCCATCCCGTCCGTTCCGCTACCAGTTTTCTCATCGTTGATCCGCACAAAACAACCGTATCTGATGGCTCACTGCGTGTCCCGTGGACAACTCCTTGATGATAGCCATTCCGGGTGTGTTTTCCAAGTCCAAACCGCCGCGAAAGAATGCTTGTGTCTGTGCGAATTTCGCGGCAAGGCCCGTTTTCCATCACGGAGCGCCATGTGTGGCAGCGGCAAACGGAGCAAGGCGGAGTTTGCCGATGGCTTCGACGGCACGCGTATCACCATCGGCAAGCCTGCGCTTGCCGCTGCCACACGGCTGCCAGGATATTTTCACAGACACTCGCTCGGCGTGTCTGTCAGGATTTCAGGGCAGCATTCCCTTGCGGGCGCAGACCGCCAGGGGTGGCAGCCTCAAAGCTTGTCCTGAGCGAAGCCGAACGGATCCGCGCAGGACTTGGGGATGGATCGCCTCGCAGAGGCCTTTCCGTACGGATGCGCCACTCCCATTCGCCATCCCCAAAGCTCCGTTGCACTACGCTTTGAGGCTGCCACCCACATGCCACGATATTTTCACACACACGAATGCTTGAGGGTGTTCGGCGCCTGTTGTACATTGGCGATCCGAGCAAGAACAGCCGACTCAAGTGTTCTGAGGAAGGAGAAGACCATGGTCGCACATCAGATGAATCGTCGCCAGTTCGTGGGGTTGTCGGCAGCCAGCGTTGCCGGCGGTATTCTGGGCCTGCGTTCGGCCGATGCGAACGCCACTCGCGGCGACGCGTGGGACCCTGGGGCGCCGCTGATGGTCACGGGCAAACCCCTGAGGGTCCAGCCGATCCTGATGTATCGGGTCGCCGAGAGACGCGAGGCGACCTCATGGAAATCGTGGGGCGGAGTGCAGGACGACCAGGCGGCCGAGAAGGAAAGCCGGCAGATCGCCGAGGAACTGGGGACGCTGGAGATTCAAGCCGGATTTCCTCTGGAGATCCTCCCCGTGCTCAAGGTCCGATCGCCGGAGGAGGCCGCCAGGATGCACGAAAGCGAGTACGACTGTGTGATTGTCTACCCCGCGACCGGCTCGGGAGAAACACTCAGAGCATGTTTCGCACCAAAGAAGGATCGCGACACGCTGATCTTCGTGCGGCGGCGTTCGGGCCCGGTGTACTACTGGTATGAGGCGCTGAGCACGCGGTACTTGGCGACCGGCCATGAAGCATCGCGCGGGAATACGTGGAACGATCATGGCCCTGTCCACGTCGATGACGTTGTCGTGGACGACGGCGCCGAGTTGCTCCGGCGGCTGCGCGCTCTGTACGGAATCAAGAACTTTATCGGGGCGCGGATCGTGGCGCTGGGCGGGCCTTGGGGCAAGTACGCCCCCGATGCGCCGCAGGTCGCCCGCGACCGCTACAGGCTGAACATCATCGACGTCCCGTACGAGCAGGTTTCCGCACGGATTGAGGCCGCGACGAAGGACCGGGGCCGGCTGCATGCAGCGCAGCGCATGGCCGAGCGGTACCTGTCGCTTCCCGGCACGACCCTGATGACCGACAAGGAGTTCGTAATCAACGCGTTTGTGCTGTACAGTTTCGTCAAGGAGCTGATGAGGGAGCACGAAGCGCCGGCCTTCACCGTTCGCGGCTGCATGAGCACGATCCTGCCCATCGCCAGGACGACGCCGTGCCTGACGCTGGGGCTGCTGAACGACGAAGGGCTGATCGCGTTCTGCGAATCGGACTTTGTCATCATCCCGGCGGGTATCCTGCTGCACTACATCTCGGGCAGGCCCGTCTTCATGCACAACTCGACGTTCCCTCACGATGGGATCATGACCGCGGCCCATTGCAGCGCCCCGCGCCGGCTCGACGGCGTGCATTACGAGCCCGCCAGGATCATGACCCACTACGAATCCGAGTACGGCGCGGCGCCCAAGGTCGAGATCCCCGTGGGGCAACAGGTGACGTTCATTGACCCGGAATACAGCACGGGCCGCTGGCTCGGCTTCACCGGCGTGGTCAAGGGCAACCCGTTCTATGAAGTCTGCCGGTCGCAGCAGGACGTCGAGATTCAGGGCGACTGGAAGAAGCTGTGCAGCGAAGTCCGCGACTCGCACTGGATGATGGTCTACGGCAATCATCTCAAGGAGCTGGGCTACGCCGCACGCAAGATCGGAGTCGACTGGGTCGATCTGTCCGGCGCGTAGGGTCATTCATCGCGTCCCCTCGTTCATTCTGGAGTCGTGAACATGACGAGACAGAATTCTCTTGTTGTGGGCCTGGTTCTGGCGAGTGGTTCACTGGCCTCGGCAACGACCATGACGACACTCGATCCGGGCAGCATCCATGTGGGCGGCGAGATCGGCCGGCGGATCGACATCACGATCGCCAACAACGTGCTGGCCATCGATGTAGACAGAGACTTTCTCGAACCGTTCCGCCGAAGGAACAGCGACGGCGGTTACATCGGCCTGGGCAAGTTCATCGACAGCCTCGTTCGCTTCGCCGCATATGGCAAGGACCCTCGCGTGCTTGCGCTCAGGCAACGCGTCGTCCGCGAGGCGATTGCCACGCAGGAGGCGGACGGCTACGTCGGCATCTGCCGGGCCGAGATGCGGATGTGGCAGCTCTGGGATATCCACGAGATGGGTTATCTGGTCATGGGGCTGACGGCCGACTATGCGCACTTCGGCGAGGCGCCGTCGCTCGAAGCCGCCAGGAGACTGGCCGATTACATCATCACACGCTGGTCCAAAGACCCCGACCGTAAGACCGAGGGCTGGGTCTCGACCTATGTGGCGACGACGGGACTGGCCGAGGCGATGCTCAACCTGTACAGCCGGACCGGTGACGAACGGTACCTCGATTTTGCGGTGCGACACCGCAAGCTGGCCGAGTGGGATACGCCGCTCATTCAGGGCCGCTGGGGCAACCTCGAAGGGCACGCGTACTACCACATGGCGCTCTGCCTGGCGCAACTGCGGCTGAACGAGCTCCGGCCCGAGCCCCGACTGCTGAACCAGTCGCGGGTGACGCTCGACTTCCTGCTGCGGAAGGACGGGCTGCTGGCGCCGGGGCTGTGCGGCTATCACGAATGCTGGCACAGCAACCAGCAAGGCTTCTATAAGCTCGGCGAGACCTGCGCGACGGCGTATCTGATCCGCTGGCTCGACGCCCTGCTGCAACATGGGGGCGACTCGCTCTACGGTGATATCATGGAGCGGGCGATCTACAACGGCCTGTTCGCCGCGCAATCCCCCGATGGCCGTCGTTTGCGCTACTATAGTCCGTTCGAGGGTAAACGCGAATACTTCCACGGCGACACCTACTGCTGCCCCTGCAACTTCCGCCGGATCGTCGCCGAATTGCCCGGCATGATCTGCTACCGGCGCGGCGACGGCTTGGCGATGAACCTCTACACACCATCCACTGCAACAACCAGACTCGCCGACGGGACGGCTGTCGATATTCGTCAGGAAACGGACTATCCCAACTCAGGCGATGTCACGATCCGGCTCAAACCCTCAAAGCCCAGCCGTTTCGGGCTGTCTCTGCGGATTCCTCGCTGGTGCGACAGTGCCCGAGTCGCCGTCAACGGCAACGTTGTTGAGACGACGGCTTCGGGCGGCGCCTTCTTCACCATCACACGCGTCTGGTGCAGCGGTGACGAAGTCAAGTTACACATGCCCATGTCCTGGCGGGCGATCCGCGGACGCAAGGCCCAGACCGGACGTGTGGCGGTCATGCGAGGTCCCCTGCTGTTCTGCCTGAACCCGCAGAAACAGGACGGCCTCGATCCGGATGCCGTGAAGCTGCTGCGCCTGAACATCTCATCACTTGCATCCGGTCCGGCGGACCGGACGGTTCGTCCCGATGGGCTGACTTGCCGGGCATCGTTCTGGAAGCCCGAAGACTACAACGCCGCAGGGCCGCCGGAGCTGCGCTTGACTCTGACGGAGTACGCCGATCCGGCCGCGGAATGGACTTACTTTCTGGTCCGCAACCCCGAGGCGGACGGCGCCGTCGAGGATGAACTGGCCGGCTGCGAAGTCCCGTTGTGAACCAGTTGTGGAAGAAGTGAGATGATGAAATCGACATTTATCGCGTTCGCGAGCATCGCAGGCGTCGTCCTCCTGGCGCAGGCGTGCATCGCAGAGGAACCCACGCAGTACAAGCTCGTCTGGGCGGACGAGTTCGACAAGGACGGCCCGCCCGATCCGAACAACTGGACCTACGAGCAGGGCTTCGTGCGCAACGAGGAGCTGCAATGGTACCAGCCGGACAACGCGCGCTGCGAAGACGGGCTGCTCATCATCGAGGCCCGGCGCGAGCGCAAGCCCAACCCGGACCATGACGCCAACAGCAACAACTGGCGTCGCAGCCGGCAGTTCGCCGAATACACATCCGCCTGCCTCAAGACGTCCGGGTTGCACAACTGGACCTTCGGGCGGTTCGAGATGCGCGGGCGTATCGACACGCGTGCCGGCCTGTGGCCCGCCTTCTGGACGCTCGGCTCAGCCCGGGGGTGGCCCGGCTGCGGCGAGATCGACATCATGGAGTACTATCGGGGCTTGCTCCTGGCCAACGCCTGCTGGGCCGGCGAGCGGAGATGGGCCGCCATCTGGGATGATCTGAAGAAGCCGATCGCCGACTTCGGCGATCCCGCCGAGTGGTCCTCGAAGTTCCACGTCTGGCGGATGGACTGGCACAAGGACAGCATCAAGCTCTATGTCGACGACGAACTGCTGAACACCATCGAGCTGAGCAAGACGATCAACCGCACGCCGGACAAAGCCAACCCCTTCCACGAGCCGCACTACATCCTGCTCAACCTTGCCATCGGCGGCGCCAACGGGGGAGACCCCTCCCCCACCGAATTCCCCGCCCGCTTCGAAATCGACTGCGTCCGCGTCTACCAGAAATGGTCTCAGAACTGACGCCGGCTCAGCGTAGAATCGCCTTGCGGACGGAGAAGGCGTCGTTGCCGGAGAAGAGGAGGTGGCAGGTTCGGCCGTCTTGGCTCATCCATTTGGTGGGGAAGGTGCTGGTTTCGCCGGGGCCGACGTCCCACGCCTCCGTGTAGAAGGCGGTGCGCCAAGGGCCCCACGGCTCGGGGGCTTCATAGACACCGAAACCGCCCTGGAAGCGCGGCCCGCGTTCGTCGGTGCTGAAGGGGAGGATCTGGCACCACAGATATCGCCTCAGTCCGGCGTTGTAGCTGACGCCGCTGCGATAGCACCGGCCCGGATTCACGAACACAGCCCCCCTGTCGCGGATGTCTTTCGTCCAGAGCGGCGCGCCCTCCGCATCCAGCCCTTTGAAGAACTCATACGCCTTCCGCTGTCGGATACTGTCTCTGTGGACGCGGGCCATGACCATGCGGTCGGCCGGCTCGTAGGCGCTGTTGCTGTCGCTCGAATAGACGTAGACATACTCGTCCCGCGCTCCTGCGTAGTTCCTGCCGAAGTTCAGAAACGTCGGAGCGCCGAAACTGGTCTCGAATTTCCAGTCGCACCACTGCCACGTCTTACCGTGATCGGGGGACCATGCCACCTGCGAACTGGCCACGTTTCGCACGAGCATGTACAGCACGCCATCGACGCAGAGCATTCCACTGGCCTTCGGGCCGGAACGACCATCCCCCCGCCGCTCACCCGTCTCGCTTCGGACATTCATCCCTGTGAAATCCCCCGGCCCGCCGGCGATTCTGGCCAGACCCAGGCTCAGCTTCTGGTCCACCTTCGGCTCGAAGCCCCAGCCATCCCCATAGGCAGCATACAGATTGTCGTCGTCGGCCCAGGTGATGGGCCAGTTGTCGCTGCCCTCGGCGGCGCGAACGATGGCGTCTGCGGGCGCCCATTCGATCTTGCTGATGACGCTGCCGGCGGGATACGGTGCGCCGGGCCATTGGCCGCGATTCTTGACCGACAGCGCGATCGGCTCAATGAACGGCTCGATCGGAGCGTAATGTGGGCTTCGCACCCCTGGGAACGACTTGCCCGCTCGCGCGACCACCACGTCCAGCGAAGGGATGACCACGATCAGACTGTCGTAGAGCCCCCACGACCAATAGGCGTCGCGCGGAACGTTCTTCATAGTGCCATCGGCGTTGTTCCACCACAGCAGTCCGTAATGATCCGACGCATTGCCATAGTCCTCCTGCTTGAGAACCGGCAGACCCTTGATCCCATACGGTACGATGCGTGCGGCGTCCACAAACCACGATGGAATGAGTTGTCGATCGCGCCAGCGTCCCTGGCGCAGATACAGAACGCCGATTCGCGCCATGGCATCGACGTTGGCGTGGATGCCCGCGCCGAATTCGCGTCGGGCCACGCCTTCGATCTCTTTCGCCCGGTAGGCGTTGGCTCGCCACCGCAGGTCGTTTCGCTCGATGCCGAGAGGTGAGAAGACCCGCTCGAACATCACCTCCTGCAAGTCGCGCTGGTAGATCAGCGTGATGCACTCGGCCAGCCAGTTCGGACCACCGTCGCTGTAGGACCACTTCCTGCCCGGCTCGAAGAGCAACTCGGTGTAACCGCCGTTCTTGTCGAAACCCGCGGTCTGCGTCGCCAAATGGAAAAGCGTGATCTTCTCCAACCAACCCTTGTCCGCATTGGCCGAGGGAGGCGTGCCGAAGAAGGGATGGTACTTCGCCGCTGGATCGTGCAGGCCGGCGATCTTGCCATCGCCCAGAGCCAGGCCGACCGCTGTAACGCCGATGGCCTTGGTCGAGGATTTCAGATCGTATGTCTGCTTCTGATCGCCCCACCGCATCACGACCTCGCCGTGCCGAACCACCAAGCCGGAGCCCTCGCCTGTCAAGGCATAGTCTCTGGCTCTCTCCAGCAGCGCCTCGTCCATGCCCACTTCGTGGGGCGCCGTCGTTTTCCAGTCCGGCCCCGGCCAGACGGCTATGTCATCCCGCCCCTGCGACCGCACGTCGCAGGCCAGAACGCAGACCACGCCGACACGCAAGATGCTGTAAAGCAAGCTCCGATCCATGGTTGCGCTCCAATCAGTCTGCCAAATGCGGCGGGATATCGCGACATGGCGATGATAGAGGATGGGCAGGCGGCGAACAAGGGCCAAATGCAACCGTTACCAGGAACCTGCGGCCGGCCTTAAACAGGTAGACGCAAGGACGTCAATCAATGAAAGGGTACGACGATGACACGACAAAGACTCATCCCGATGGCAACGGTTGCGGCGGTGCTGCTGGCGCTGCTGATCGCCCCGGCCCCCGCAAAGGCACGAACGAGCGCGGGCGTGGTGATTTCGCCGCATGGCGGCTTCGGCGTCTGGATTGGTCGCGATGCCGACAGGCACGGCCATCATCGGCCCTTCCACGGGCCGATGAGTCCGGGCCCGTGGCGACGTCCATACCCGCGTGTTTGGGCGCCCTCTCCAAGGGTTGTGGTCGTTCCGCCTCCGGTCTTCGGGCCGGTAGTGGTGCCTCCGCCGGTAGTTGTCGAGCCGCAGCCGGTAACGATCACGGTCTGGATCACCAACTCCAACGGATCGATGACGTCCGTTCAGTTGACCAGAGAAGGCGCATGGTACAGGGGTCCGAACGGAGAGTACTACGCGACCATGCCGACCAACGAGCAACTCAGAGCCCTTTATGGCTTCTGATCATGATCCTCCAAAATCCCACCTGGCTCGCGCATCCGACCTGAAAGAGCCACGCAGCCTGGGACACTCGCCACGAATGTCCCAACGAACGGGACGCCCGACCTCCAGTCGGGCGTCTCTGCGTTGAAAGGGGCCAACGGAGCCAAAACAGCGGATTTCTTGAACGTTTCTTGTTTTGGCCGGGTCGGATGGAAGGAAAAAACAAGGGTGACAAGGGGGACCTGACCTGATAGGTTCCCCAGCGACAACTGAATGAGTGAGTCCGGAGCGGGTAGCTCCCGCGCACGGTTCGGGTAGCTGATGACACATAGCCCCGTCAGCTGCCCGGACCTACCGGATGGAAAGGGCTATGTGATGCGCAAGAGCACCAAGAGCAAGGCAGTAACTCCGGCGTGGCCGGACGAACGATTCAGGAGCGAGACGCCCACTGGCGAGACCTTCACGGCCTATGCGGAGCGGCCCTTCGATCCTGTTTGGGGAATCGAGCGCTGGGGCAGCGAGATTCACGGGCGGCGTGGTCCGATGCCGTTCGATCGGCTTGATGAAAACGGTGAGCCTGTGAAACTCGAGGACGCAGCCGGCAAGCCTGTGCCGGACCCCGATGGACCGCGAGACCCGGTCACGGGGAAATTCCTGCATTTTCTCCACGTAAAGGACCCGCACGATGTGGTGGTCCTGACCGGCACCGGGCCGGGCCGGGGGACGCAACACATCGAACCGAGCGCCCCTGACTGGCGGCTCCCGGTGGGCCTGACCTTGCGCCGGCCCTTCTCTGACGCCGGGGAAGCGCTGCTCAGGGATATGGGTCTCGCGAAACGGTACAGCGACGCGTTCGAGCCACTGCCAGATGTGCTCCACGCGGTGCTGCTGAACGAATGCGGCGTGAGCCCTGAGCGGTTGCGACATCTCACAGGATCGCAGATTGAGCATATTCTGCGCGAGCACGCGGGGGCGCTGGGGCTGGTCAGCGAACCGCCGGCGGGCGCACTGCCCGTGAATGCGGGCCAAATGAGCGGAGAGGCGAGGGCAGTAGCAGTCCTTGCCGACCACCCCGACTGGACAGACGCACAAATCGCCAGAGAGGCCGGCCTGCACGTCAAGAGTCTGTACCGATTCCAGAGGTTCAAGATCGCACGCGGCGCATTGAAGGACTCGGGCCGGGCTGTCCTGCCGCGCGGATTCAAGACGGACGATGGCGAAATTGAGGCTTACGAATAGGGGGTAGCGCGCTACCTTTTGCGCTACCTTTCAAAATCATAAATCCCCGCATCCCTGCGGTTGTGATTTTTCACGCGCTACCTTCGCGCTACCTCTGCGCGATTGGTATGAGAACGACAAAATCACAACCGACCGATCCCTACGAGAGCCCGACGGCATGGTTCTGCGTGCTGGAAGTCGCGCGCCGGAGAGGGGACACAGAGCAAGAGCAGCGAGCCCTGCGTGAGTTGCGGCGGCTCGGGGTGGTAGTGAGCTTCGGCAGTCCCTGCCCGCCTATCCCGGGGGGTGTGCAATGACCGAGCACACCGAACAGCTCACAGTGCCCCCCCTGCTGGTGCGCGACGTCGAAGCGGCCCGGCTGCTGGGGGTCTCGCCCAGCCACTTCAGCCAGCACCTCTCAACCAGCGCCACGTTTGGCCCCAGGCCCTACAGGATCGGTGCCACGTCCCGCGTGAAGCTCTGGCGCGTCAGCGACCTGCGAGCATGGGTGCGACTCGGGCTGCCCTCCCGCGATGAGTGGCTGCGGCTCATGCTGGAGGACAAGAATTCCACAGACTGCCCGCACGAGGCCCACGGATGCGACTGCGACCGACAGACTGTCGGGGAGGGTGCCAAATGAACCTGGACAACTTCAAACGGGTGGTCGAACAGCACGGCCCGGTGGTCCGCGACGGCGGCGACTGGCGGGGTCGGTGCCCGGCCCATAGCGACGACGGCCAACGGGGCGACCTGACCTTCCGCCAGTCCGACGGCAAGATCGTTCTTCACTGCTGGGGTGGATGCGACGCGAAGTCTGTCGTTTCCGCGCTGGGGTTGAGGTGGAGTGACCTCTTCTCCGAGAACGGCCACGGCAAGCCCCAGAAGACTCAGCGGCCAGCGAAGCCCCAGACGGTCTATCCGTTCATCCACGAGGCCGTAGAGGCCATTGCGGGCCGGCTGGGCGGCACGTACAGCCAAGACTGGACCTATCGCGACGCCAGCGGCGGCGAGGTGATGTACGTGGTGCGATTCGACAACTGCACAACGTTGAAAGGTCGCAAGGCATACCGACCGATTCACCCGGTGCCCGGTGGATTTGTGGAGGGCGACCCGCAAGGCCCCCTGCCACTGTACGACCTGCCCGAGATACTGGCGCATGTTGACAGTCCGGTGTTCATCTGTGAAGGCGAGAAAGCGGCCGACGCGGGGGCTGGGATCGGCCTGTTGTGCAGCACATCGGCCCACGGTGCCCAGTCACCACGTAAGACCGACTGGACGCCACTGGCGGGACGGGACTGCGTGATTCTGCCAGACAAGGACTCGGACGGAGAGAAGTATGCCCAGAGCGTGGCGGGGATCCTCAGCAGTCTGACCCCACGTGTGTCGGTGAAGATCGTCCGGCTGCCGGGACTGGGGGACAAGGGCGACTTGTACGACTACATCGAGGAGTCGGAGGCCGAAGATGTCGAGGCGATTTGCCGGAACATCTTGGACCTCGCGAAACAGGCTGGGCCGTTCCCAAAACCCCCCACAGCGACCCCGTCAATAGGGGTTTTGGTTTCGGGGACAGCATCTATGGGTACAAAACAGTTTCCTTTTCCCGTCGAGTCGCTACCCAAGCCCCTTGATCGGTTCGTAAACGAATGCGCAAGCGCCATTGGGTGCGACCCGTCTTACGTGGCACTACCCTTGCTGGTGGGATTGGCATCGGCCATCGGGAACAGCCGAAGAATTCGCCTGAAAAGAGGATGGGTGGAGCCCTGCATTGTTTGGGGGAGTATTGTCGGCGAAAGCGGTACCCTTAAATCACCTGCGATAGACAAATCCTTGCACCCTGTTCGTAGGCGACAGCATGAAGCCATACGGGAGTACGCGCAAGCAATGGAGGCCTACCAAGTTGAGTTGATGCGATACGAGAAGAATCTCCGAGCATGGAAGGGCGCAAAGGCCGGTGGGAATCCACCTGAGAAGCCCATAGAGCCCACGGCGATTCGGTACCTGGTTGATGACATCACTGTTGAATCACTGGCAGCGTTGTTGCAGCAGAATCCACGGGGTCTTCTGTTGGTAAAAGACGAACTTGCTGGCTGGATCGGGAGCTTTGACAAGTACACCAACGGCAAGGGATCAGACGCCAGCAAATGGCTTGAGATGTTCGGTGGCAGGTCAATCGTCGTGGATCGAAAGACTGGGCCGTCAAAGATTGTCTATGTTCATCGCGCCGCAGTCAGTGTGTGCGGTGGTATCCAGCCGGGAATCCTACAGAGGGTACTGGGGACTGAGCATAAGGAGAATGGATTGGCGGCCCGGCTCTTGGTGACGTGCCCGCCATCCAAGGCAAAGAAATGGACTGAGGCAGACATCTCCCCTGAGATAGAGCAAGCTCTTGATGATGTCTTTGGGGCTTTGTGCTTGTTACAACCCCAGAGAGACGAGAATGGAGAACCTCGTCCGGTTGACCTGCCTCTCTCGCCCGCGGCGAAGCAAGCCTGGATCGGATTTTACAACGAGCATGCCCAGGAGCAGGCAGGACTCACCGGGGACCTGGCCGCGAGCTGGTCGAAACTTGAGGGCTACGCTGCTAGGTTGGCCTTGATTGTGCATTGTGCTCGTTGGGCAGCAGGTGACTTCACCTTGAAAGAACCCGACGTCGTAGACGAACAGAGCGTAGAGGCTGGGGTTACTTTATCGCGTTGGTTTGGTATCGAGGCCCGTCGGGTCTATGGAATACTCAGCGAGACCCCTGAGCAGAGAGAGCGTCGCCGGTTGGTCGAGATGATTGAATCGCGAGGTGGAAGCGTCACCGTTAGGGATGTCTTCAAGGCGTCCCGTCGCTACTCATCTGCCAGCGACGCTGAGTCTGCTCTGGATTCCCTTGCAAAAGCTGGGGTGGGCCACTGGGAGCATCCCAAGCCTGGTCCTTCTGGGGGTAGACCAACAAGGCAATTTGTGCTTACCACATGCGCCCCCGAAACCAATACCCCGTCTGGCGACCCCGTCAATAGGGGTTTTGGGGACAGCGGAAAGGAGATTTGCGAATGAGAGGCTTGAGCGGTTTGATCGGGAAGTACTTCCTCACATGGAAGGACGGCGAAATCCATTGGCAGGGCCGGGTCGTCGAGGTCTACGGCGACACCCACATCATGGTGGTGCTGTTCGACTGGTGGGACGGTAATCCCTGCGGAGAGAAGCTGGTTCCTTTGCCAGAAACATCGACCTGGACATTCTACGACGCGGCCAAGGCGATGAGATACGCCACGTGGCAGTTTTGGGAGTCTATTGGCTTCGGTGAGGGCACCTTCGAGGAAAACGAGGCTTTCCATGATCGTCTTGCTGCCCTGATGGGCTGAAAGGATTTGCTATGGACAATCCATATGGGCGTATGCTTTTGGACCGCGTCCGGGCCGATGCGATTCACGGCGTGGCGGCGGCGCGGCAGGCTTTCCGTGCAAGAGATCCCGTCGGTGCCGACCTGCTCTTCGGGCCGGTGGTCTCGCCCGAGGAGCAGCAGGAGTACCGGGATCGGGTGATGGACGCGATTGCGGGCTACCAGCGGGCACGCGGATCAAAGGCGAGGACGTGTCGATGAAAGCACACAGCCAACGGGTACGTGACCTGTTCATCGAGGGCAGGCTGTTGGGCATGGACATCCAAAGTGCGGCTAAACACGCGGGCATTTCGTCCCGGTGTGGCTACGCATGGATGAGGAAAGACGACTTTCGAAAGAGGCTGGATCAAGCCCGGCAGGTGGTGTTCGAGGGGAACGTTGCGAGCCTGAGCACCCTGACCGGCGACGTTATCCAGCGGCTGAGGCAGATCGTGGACGACGACGCGACGCCGGCGGCACTGTGGGTCAAGGTGGCGGAGCTTGTGCTTCGCGAAGGCCGGGCGTCCGAAGCGGCGGCGATCCGCGAGCGAATGGACCAAATCGAAGAGCTTCTACGAGAACGAGGTGGGCCATGCGAGGGCAACTGAGGCAGATCGAACAGCGACTACGTCGCGTCCGGCAGCAGATCGGGCGGGGGAAGCTGGCCCGGCTGCCTGAGGCCCTGAGGCAGTACGCGGCCAGCGGTGAGGTGCCTGCTGACCCGTTGGCGGCGGCGTATGTCCGGCTGACTGAGGCGGCCCTTGACGCGATGAACACCAGCGTTGGCGGCGACCACGGGCAGGCTGCCCTGCAGTACCAGCAGGCCCTGTCTAACTGGCAGAGGGCAAGCCGGGGAGCATGATTTACACGGTGGACGGCAAAGAGGCCCTGCGGGGCCACAGACGCCCGATCAGTGGTCGGGACGTAGACCGAGAAGGAGTCGAGATGTCTGAGGAGTTGACGATTCCACGGAGCGCTGGTCGCGAGGTTCGGCGGGTGTTGAAGGCCGGGCATCGGGAAGTCTATGAGCGGATCTTTGACACGTTGGCCGGCATGGTGAACCCGCATTCTCATGGCGTGGTGGTGACTCACGAACAGACGCTGGCGCTTGAGGCGAAGGGCCGCTTCCCGACGGACCCGAGGCCCAAGATCGGGGAGATTCGCGACGCCATGATCTACCTGCGGTACGCGGGGCGTCTGGAGCGGCTCCGGCGGTCGGTAAATGACCCCGAGGGGCTTTTCCGCGTCCGCATTTTAGGGGAACCAAGCAATGCAGCATGAGGAGCTTTCAACAGTGACCATCTACGGCAGAATCGCCCAACGGCCCACGATGAGCGAAACGGAGCGCGGCGAACCTCTGGCGCACTTCTGGGTACAGTCGGGCGACAATCGGGTTTGGTGCGTGTGCGTCGGGCACCTTGCCGAGAACGTCCGGCGGTTCGGTGCCGTCGGTGCCGAGGTTCTGGGCTGGGGGCGGCTGGATTGGCTTCACGGGCAGAGCGAACAGCCTCACGTCCGTCTTGACCGGCTGGCGTTCGCGAACCCGAAAGAAGTCGCGTCGATTCTCGGATGGGACCTCCAATGACCTTGAGCGCCCCGACACCCCGATGGACCCGCGTCAACCCGGACCCGCGTCAACTTGCCTTCTTCCAAAGTGACGCACCGATCAACGTCTGTTACGCGGGACGCAGAAGCCTCAAAACCGAAGCGGCAAAAAGACGGTGCCTGTTGGCAGCCCTGAGGCCGTCTCCCTACCCGAAGCGGAGGTACTTTCTATGTGGCCCCACGAACGATCAAAGCAAATTCATCTTCTGGAATGACCTGTTGGCTTACCTGCCGGACTGGGCGCTGGCGACGGGCAGCAGGGACCGTGACATCAGCCACAGCGACTTAACTGTCAACCTGCGCAGCGGTGCCACAATCAAGGTGGCGGGACTTGACAAACCGGCGCGAATCGAAGGCGACTTCTGGGACGGCGGCGTCATTGACGAGTTTGCGGACTGCAAACCGAACGTCCTGCAAGAGCACGTCCTGCCGATGTGCGTTCGCCACGGCTCCTTTGTGGATGTCATTGGCGTGCCGTCGGGGCGCAATCACTTCTATTCGCTTGTCCAGCAGATTGAGGGCGGCGAGCTTAAACATGCACGGACCTTCCATTGGAAGGCGTCCGAGGTTCTCCACTTGTATTTGGGCACAGAGCGGGCCGAGACTTTCCTTGCCCAAGCCCGCACGACGATGGACCCGGACACCTTCGATCAAGAATTCAATGCCTCATTCGTTTCGGTTCGTGACATTGTGTACTACTGCTTCGATTCGACCGCCCACATTGAGCGGTGCGAATACGATCCCTTGGCGACACTGTTTGTCGCGTTTGACTTCAACATTTCACCGGGCTGTGCCCTTGTGTGCCAAGAGCGGCGATACACTGGCAGCAATCCCCGCGTGGATCGGTCCGAAGATGTCACGTGCTGCATTGACGAAATCTGGATCGAATCGAACTCGAACACCCGGAAGGTGTGTGCCGAGCTTCTGCGGCGGTACGGTGCCCACGAGGGCGAAGTGTGGATTTTTGCAGATAGTTCCGGAGGCTCGGGGCACAGCAGCCAAACGCAGGGATCGGACCTGGACCTCGTTGAGAAGTGCCTGTCCCCTGTGTTTGGCTCACGCACAATCAGCGACGCGGGCGGCGTGTTGATGAGCTACCCGAGTCGGCTGACGATGGATGTCCCAAACGCGAATCCGCCGGTCAGGGCCAGAATCAACAGCGTGAACGCGAGGCTGCGGGCGGTTGACGGTGCGATCCGGACACGGATCGACCCGAAGTGCCAAAGGCTCGTGCGCGACCTGGAGGGCGTCCAGTACAAAAAGGGGACTGGCGACATCGACAAAACAGGTGCGCCGGACCTCTCGCATGTCTCTGATGCGCTCGGCTACATGATCCATCGGCGGCACCCAATGGTAGAGGAGTGGATGACAGTGACACAATTTTAGGCTTCCTGCTTGTGGGCGGGCCGTCGTTCCAACGGACGGCGCGGCGGCCTGCCCCGTTTTGAAACCGGCCTGCGGGCCACTTTGGAAAGGACAGTGACATGGATTGCGTAGTCGAGATTCTGTTGAAGGACACGGACCCCGGCACGGTGGAACGCAAGGTCGGGCAGGTCATGGACCTTGCGGCCGACGGCTTCAAGGCCCGCGAGCGTGTGGCGTTCGATGCGTCGGCTGACGCGTTGGGCACGTTGGCGGGAATGGACGGCGGGACCGCGAAGGTTCGCGTCTGCAAAATCAGTGAGTGACATCAAGACAGAAAGGGGCCGGTAATGGATTTGCAACATCTCGTACAGATCGGGTTTCACACCCAAGAATTGTGTCGCGGCGGCAACGAGGAAGTGCAGGACCCGAAGTGGCTGGCATCGCGGAACCAAGCGATTCTCATGGACAAAATGCGGCGACTCTACATGGCTGTCGCGCAGATCGATGCGGATGAAACCCTGTCCGCCACGGGCAAGACGCAAAAGAAGACACAGATTGCGACGAAGACCCTGAGTGACATCGAGGGCGAAACCGCACGGCTGCGCGGTTTGATCGAAACGAAGGGCGCGACGGCCAGGAGCCGTCTGGCCAAGGCGTCGCGTCCGGCAAACGAATCGGACATCGACCGCTTGTCGTGGATGCTCAGCGTCCAAAATCACCAGCGGTTTCTGCTGGACCTGGACGGGCAATCGCTGCTGGGCGAACTTGCCCGCGCGGTGCGGGACGGTGACGGTCGCAGCTACGAGGCAGCGATATCGCTTCCGGTGTTCGTCCTCAGGCAAAAGGGCCTCACGGATGACTTGATGACCGCGTCCCGGAAAGAATGGTCGCGTCGCATTGACCCGTCGGCGGCTGCTGAGGCCGAAAGCGCGGAGATCATGGCGAGGCTCGTAAACGAGGACTTGGCGACGGCGTCACGGGCGATCCGGCAGCATTGCAACCTTCCCGAGCAGCGAGAAATTAGGACCCTGTAGCTACTGGTCCCCGGGCGGCGCGTCGGCGGGCGTTCGGCGCGCTGCCCAACTTTGAGAATCTGTCGGGCGCTGACAATGCATCGGGCGTCCGGTTTCATAAGTCCTTTGCCCGTAACGTCTGCCGAAATCCGGCCCAAAAATCTTGCTCCAAATCATGGTTTTTTCTTGTTCTCCGTGGCGGTTTCCTGCGATAATAGGGGTGCTATGGAAACACTGAATCTGATACCTTCAATAGGCGCATGCCGTCCGCATTGGTGGTCACACCTCTTCGGTGTTTCCATAGCAACCAGTGCGGACGGTCTACATCTCTGGAGGTGCCCCATGAGTACCACCACGTCGCACAGCCCCTGCGTCACGGCAGGGGGAACAGAGAACGGGACCCTGGACGAACTGCTGGCCGGCATCAGCCCTGAGGCGGCGGCGGTCGGTCTGGTCGTGGCCGAAGTCTGCCGGCAGGACGAAGCCTTCGGCCACGTCCTGACCAACGCATTGCGAGCACGGCTCTATCGGCACACTGACGGCGAAGCCGATCCGACCCCGCGGTGGCTGGCGTTTGGCGACGGCTACGCAGCGGCGGCACAGAACGACCGGGCAGAGGCGCGACGCGAGGCGGTCAAGGACGCATTGCGGAAGGCACACGTGGGGCGGGAAGGAGGGCACGCATGAGCGCACTACCCACAATCTTGTTTTGTGTGTCGGCCTTCTTTTTCGGAGCGGCGACGGGTACGGCGGTAGCCGCTTGTTTGGTCGCACATTTGGAGTGGCGGCGCGCCATACGCAGGTGGCAGTTACGGCGCGGCCTCTATCAATTGACGTATCGATCCGACCCATGCATCGGGCCACACCGAGATCGTGGCTCCCGCGCCGTGCGGGAACCTCTAACGACTTCTATGTAGAAGCATGAAAGGGCAAGACGATGCGAACGCAAGTGAGAATCTTCCGGCGGTCCTACACAAAGCCGATCCCGGACAAAGCGACGATCAGCCGGCGACGTGGGCGGGGCGGTGGCAAGATGGCGACGTGGTCGAAGATGCGAGCGGATGGAACCTGCGAAGTCTTCACGGCTCCGTTGACGAAGGACGGCACCCGGATCATGTGTTGGTCCCGCAACTGGTTTCTGGCGTTCGAGGACGGCCAGCAGATCAAGCGAGAGATCAAGGCATACGACGGCGAAGAAGCCTCACGGGTGGCCCAGGCCAAGCTGGCGGAACTGCTGGACTACCGGGCGGCGGGCAAGTCCAGTCCAACACTGACGCAGTGGTTCGACGCCCCAGAGCAGGAAGCGCTCCGGCAGGAGCTTGTCAGGGTGGGCGTGCTGGACGCCGTAGAATCCCAGGACGCGACAGACGACGTGCTCCTGCTGGACGACCTGATTGCCGAGTTTGAGAAGCACCTTACCTTTGAGAAAGAGCGGACCCCGGCTTATGTCGTCGCACAGGTCAACATCCTGAACCGGGTGTTCGGTGACTGCGGGTTTCACGCATGGGGCGACATCGTACCGGACAAGCTCAAGGGGTGGCTGCTGACCCAGCGGAACGGCGAGCGCGGCTGTTCCAAGCGGACCTACTGCCAGTATGTCCAGACCCTACGGCAATTCGGCAAGTACGTTGTCGATGAGCTTGAGCTTGCCGACGTGAACCCCATGAGGAAGCTGAAGCGCCTGCCCCACGTCAAGACCGACCAGCGGCACCCGCGCCGTATTCTAACGCCGGAGGAACTCCAGCGGGTACTGGCGGCGGCTGCGGCGGCTCCCTCCAGGAAGGGTCTGGACGGCCCGACGCGAAGCCTGCTGTACTGGTTCATGGCGTCCACGGGCCTGCGGTTGGGGGAGTGTCGGACCCTCGTAGTCAGTGACCTGCGATTGAACAGCCTTGACCCTCACGTATCGGTCAAGGCGGCACACACGAAGAACAGCGAGCCCGCCGAACTCCCACTGAAACGCGACCTTGCGGATGCGCTGAAGGACTACGTCCAGCAGTCCAACAAGCTGCCCACGGCGGTGCTGTTCTCAGGCTCCCGGAAAGAGATCAACGACCACCTTGCCGATGCGTTTGCCCTGGACCTGCGCGACGCCGGGATAGCCTACCGGGACGACGCCGGGGAATATGCCGACCTGCACAGCCTGCGGCACTACTTCGGCACCCGTCTGGCAGAGAGTGACCTGAGCATTCACGAGGTTCAGAGGCTCATGCGGCACGGCAGCATCGTGACCACCCAACGGTATATGCACGCCGCGAAAGACCGGATGCGTAAGGGCGTGGAGAGCCTGCCGAAATTGTCGATCAAGAGCGCATGAACAGCATGGAAATTTCTTGTCGAAATCATGGTTTGGTAGTGTATTCCAGTGTGGTTCTATGTGGTGTAGTGTGGAACACGCCCGCGTTTTTGAAGCAGCAACGCCACTGGCGACTCAGTAACGCCCCTTCTCGTAGACCTCCAGTCGGGCGTCTCTATTGCGCCGCGACATCACGCAGACCATCCTCATCGAAAATGATTACACACAATACGTAATTCCCACAATTGACGCGAGCACGTCAAAGCTCATACAATGCGTCACGCTGCAAGTGCAAATTGAACCCTAATGATCAGTTTTCAACGGACTGAAATCAAGGCACTCGGCAGCAGGGAGGCACGGGGTGATGAAGAGAGAAATGCTCCCATGTCTCCCTTTTTCACGTAGAGCGGCGTTTGCAGGATCGCGTATGTGCCGCTGTGCCTTATCTTTCTGGTCACCGGCTTTTCGCGTGTCTTGCAGACGCAGATCATCATAGTCGAACCTCGGCGTTCATTATCGTTCGGGCTGTGAGCACGGAGGCTTGCGGCCCTTATTTTTAGGTCGCGCTTTTGCGCCACCACAGATTGGGCGCCTGGTAATGTCTTGCGTCTTGAGACGTTGCCGGCATGCGCGCGACGAACTTGACCCGGAGAGGTGCTCGCGATACCCTCTGTCACGATGGATTCCGGGCGTACCAGTGCGATCGGAGATGCGACAACCACATTAACGTGTGGAGACAACTACGTTTATGTCCACGCGTATGCCGATCACCGGGCCTTCGTGGTGGACCCGGCTGACGCCGGGATGGTCGGGTGCACCGTCGCGGAACAGAAACTGGCTGTGACAACCGTGTTGCTGACGCACCATCATGGCGACCACACCGCAGGGCTGGCCGAGCTGCAATCCATGACGGGCTGTCGGGTCGTCGGCTCCGACAAGAGGAGGATCGCCGGCATCGACCGGCTCGTTCGCGACGGCGACGTGGTGACGCTGAACGGCCGAACCCTTCAAATCATTGGCACGCCTGGACATACGACCACGTCCGTCTGCTACTACCTGCCGCCTCTGGCGAAGGGAGAGCCCGGCGTCGTTTTCACAGGTGATACGCTGTTTGTCGGCGGCTGCGGCAGACCGATGGAATGCGACGCCCGCGTGCTATGGGAGTCGCTGGTGCGGCTGGCCGCCCTGCCTGATGAGACCCTGGTCTATTGCGGGCACGACTACACAGCGGAAAACTGCGAGTTCGCGCTCAGCATCGAGCCCGACAATCATGCTGTGCGGCAACAGCTGCACGAAGCGACCCGGGATGCAGCGCAGGGCCGCCCGACTGTCCCGTCGACCATCGCGCGAGAGAGAGCGACGAACATTTTCCTGCGAGCGGGTGAGTCAACCGTCAAAGCTGCCCTGGGCATGATCGAGGCGAGCCCCGAGCGGGTGTTCGCGGAACTGCGCCGACGCAAGGACCTTTTTGGCTGAGCCACGATGCGAAAATCGACCATCCTCCATCTTGTCCTATTCCTGTGTACGTTCGGAGGGTCTTCCTGTGTTTCTCTGGCGTGGTCGAGCGAGTTCGAACCAGGAATCCAGGTCGGCACGATTCAGAGCCCGCTGATCCGCGAGGCTTCCGGCATTGCTGCCAGCCGGAAGAACGCCGACGTGCTCTGGGTGCACAACGACTCGGGGGACGCGCCCCGCGTGTATGCGATCGACACGCAGGGCAAGCTTTTGGGAGTCTGCACCGTCGTCGGAGCCTTGGCGAGAGACTGGGAGGATATTGCCGTCGGCCCGGGGCCGGACCCGAATCAGCAGTATCTCTACATCGGAGACGTCGGTGACAACCTCGCGGCGTACCCGTCTGTGCGGGTCTACAGGGTCCCGGAGCCCGATGCCGACGCGACCCGCCCATTCAATGAGATGTCCGTCGGTCCCGCCGAGACAATCGAACTGACCTATCCCGATGGTCCGCGCGACGTCGAGACGCTCCTCGTGGATCCTCTCACACAGGACATCTACATCATCACCAAACGGGATTGGCTTGCCTGCAAGGTCTACCGTGCGGCCGCCCCCCACTCCACCATCAGAGCCAGGGTTTTGGAGAAGGTTGCGATCCTGCCTTGGGGTCTTGCGGTCGCCGGCGACGTCTCGCCTGATGGCCGGCGGATCATCGTCAGAGGCCCATACAATGCGTCCCTGTGGGTCCGGCCGGAAGGAGAGCCGCTTTGGAAGGCCTTTGAGGGCAAGCACGTCGGGATCCCGCTCATAGGCGAGCCACAGGGTGAAGGCATCTGCTTTGACGGCAAAGGCCTGGGATATTTCACCCTGAGCGAGAAGGCCAATCCCCCACTGTACTACTTCGCGCCCTCCGTCCCAAAGCCCGACTGAGGGTTTTCGGGGGTTTCCACGGAGGTTTCTCCGCATGTCATCGCGCCGACAAACCTCCGTTTAACGTCCGGAAAACGCCTCCCTCGGCTTGCCGACGCCTCTCTGGGGCGGTTGCGGCCGTTTGGACTTGGCGAAAAGCCCGGTATATTTTATGTGAGGCGCGGTTTCGGCCGATTTCTGAAATGGCCATTCTCTCGATGGTCGGCGACCGTCTCGCCACGAGGCGGCGTCAATCAGACATGACGGGCTATCAGTAGGGATGGAGAACATGCGGGCGCGAACGACAAGGGTTGAGTTCCTGATCGTCACGGCGGGGCTTCTGGTGCTCCTGTTCTGCAGCCAGCCGCCGCAGTCCGGAAATGCGGAAGTGGGCTACCTGCCCGCTGGCTCGGAGAATCCCTCTGAGCCGCGTGAGGCCCCCCCCTCTGCGACCGACGTGAACGACCTGCCCGAGCTTCTGACGCAGCCTCAGGAGGGTGTCGAACCAGGCGGTTCCGACGCAGGGCCTGACCCAGCGAACGAAAGCCTCCCGACCCAGCCGCCGGCCCCTCGCATCGGGGCTGTCGACGCCAGGAACATCGGTCAGTCGTCCTACAACAATGTCATGTACGGCGACGTTACAGTGAGATGGGTCTGGAACGGCAGCAAATTCGTCCCGCAGAGGGTTTGCGTCGTGAAGGAAAAGGACGGCGTCAGCAGCGTCTGGAGTCTCGATCAGCCGGGCAATGCCGTCGTGTCCGAAATCCCCACGAACGCCGGAACATCCCCATAGGGCAGCCATCACATGTCCTCCGGCCGCGTGGCCGCCGAAGGAGATCGAATCGGCCGCTCCGGTGGTTGGCCTCCATCACACAGCTTCCCTCCGGGCCTCCAGGCGTGTCAGAACCTGATTTTTGGCGCAGTGATTTGTTGCATCCTTCAGTCCCACATGGTATAAGCAAGGACGATCAAGGGTGCGCCCGTCGCTTCTTGGCTGTATGGCTGCGGGCACGCAGAGGGTGATTGGGATCGGTTTCGGAGGCCTCGGGTATGAGTCGAGGGCAGATATATCTCGGAAGCGCCAATCCTCCAAGCTGTTCTGCAACCCTAAGGTACTTCCACGCAATTCCTTATGCTTGATTTCCTTCAGGAAGGAGGTGGTCGGGCCGATAGTTCTGTCGTGTAGTGTGACTCTCAGACAGTCGGATCGCCGCGATACGCCAATCGAGCCATCGATGCTTGTGTCGGCGGCCCACTGCCCGGGGGTCTGGTCGGAAGGACGTGTCACTGTCTGAATGTTTGCTTGAAGGAGGACCTGCAATGTGTAGACGACTGTATTTTCTGCTCACTCTGGTCGTTGCGCTGGCTGTGGCGAGCACGGCCGCCGGCGCGGTCGATCCGGACATCATCGGCTGGTGGTGGTTCGATGAAGGCGGCGGCGCCACGGCGGCCGATTCGTCCGGCAACGGCAACAACGGCACCCTCATGGGCGGCGCCTCCTGGGCACCGGGCTACTTCCGTACCGCCCTCCAGCTCGACGGCGTGGACGGCTACGTCGAAGTGCCTCACGATCCGTCGCTGAATGTGGACGACGAAGCAACGGTAATGGCGTGGATCAACACCTCCCAACTGGAAACCCCAGGCCAAGGCTACCAGGGCGTCATCGCCAAGGGCAACGGCACCGCCCGGTCGTACAGCCTCTACACCACGCCGAGCAACCTGCATTTCAGCACGGGTCCAGCCGGCGCCTACATCGGCTCGTCCAGCAGCACCGGAGCCATTCCCCTCAACGAATGGGTCCATGTCTGCGCGATGATCATCAACAACGGACACCAATACTATGTCAACGGTGAGGATGCCGGCACCTTTGCCAACGGGGCCGTAGGCCCGGGTGCCGCCGATACGGAGAACGTGGTTATCGGCCGAACGCACGAAGGCACCAGCCGCAGCTTCGCCGGGTTGATCGACGACGTGCGGATCTACCGACGCGGTCTGACGCAGGAAGAAGTCCAGCAGATCATGACCGGCAGCGATCTGTTCAGCACCAAGGCAGGCAACCCGATTCCCGGCGAGGGCGAAACGGACGTCCGTCGCGATGCGGCTTTGGCGTGGACACCGGGTGTGTATGCCGCTTCGCACGATGTGTATTTCGGCACCGTCGCCGAGGATGTCAACAGCGCCAGTCGTGCCAACCCGATGGGAGTCCTCGCCAGCCAGGGCCAGACGGCGACCACCTACGACCCCGAAGGCCTTCTGGCCATCGGCCAGACCTACTACTGGCGCGTCGATGAGGTCAACGCCCCGCCGAGCAGCACGATCTTCAAGGGCAGCCTCTGGAGCTTCACGGCCGAACCTCTGGCCTATCCGATCACGGGCGTGCTCGCGACCAGCAACGGCGCGGTGGATCCGGCAGCCCGACCCGAGAACACTGTCAATGGTTCCGGGCTCAACGCCGAGGATCAGCACAGCATCGCCTCGGGCGACATGTGGCTGACCAGGGCTCCGGCCGACGAAGCCCTCTGGATCCAGTACGAGTTCGACCAGGTCTACAAACTCCACGAGATGCTCGTCTGGAACTACAACGTGCAGTTCGAGCTGCTTCTGGGCTTCGGCATCAAAGGCGTCACTGTCGAGTACTCCGAGAACGGCGCCGACTGGACCGCTCTGGGCGATGTGGAACTGGCTCAGGGAACGGCCAAGTCTACCTATGTGGCCAACACGACCATCGACTTCCAGGGCGTGCCCGCCAGGTACGTTCGCCTGACCGTCAACAGTGGCTTCAGCGCAATGGGCCAGTACGGCCTCAGTGAAGTCCGGTTCATGTTCATCCCGGCGCAGGCCCGCGAGCCTCAGCCGGGCGACGGCGCCACCGGCATCGAGCCGGCGACAACCCTGAGCTGGCGCCCGGGTCGTGAGGCGGCCTCGCACGAGGTGTACGTCGGAACCGATCCGGCCGCACTGACGCTGGTCGACGCGGTTGCCGGACCGAGTCTTGCGCCGGGCAACCTCGAATTCGGGAAGACCTACTATTGGCAGGTCGTTGAGGTCAACGAGGCCGAGGCGATCAGCACGTGGGCCGGCGACGTCTGGAGCTTCTCGACTCTGGAATACGCTTTGATCGACGGCTTCGAGACGTACGACGACAACATCGACGCCGGCACGACGATCTTCGACACCTGGCTCGACGGGTGGGTCAACAATACCGGCTCGACTGTCGGCTATCTCGACGCGCCGTTTGCCGAGCAGTCGATCGTCCACGGCGGCCGGCAGTCCATGCCGCTGACTTATGACAACAGCACTTCGCCGTTCTACTCTGAAACCGAGCGGACTTTCGAGACGGCTCAGAACTGGCTGGGCAACGGCGCCGACACGCTGGTGCTGTACGTCCAAGGCCAGGCGCCTGCCTTCGTGGAGACAGCCGCCGGGGGCGTCATCATGAACGCGATCGGCACCGACATCTGGAACAACACCGATGAGTTCCGCTATGCCTACAAGAGCCTCAGCGGCGATGGGTCGATCACCGTCCGCGTCGACAGTCTGGTCCGCAGCAACGAGTGGGCCAAGGCGGGCGTGATGATCCGCGAGACGCTGGAAGCCGGCTCGGTGCATGCATTCATGTGTGTGACGCCGGACCACGGCACCACATTCCAACGTCGGCCGGTGGCCGAAGCGGCCAGCGCCAGCACCGATGTGGGCGGCTCGCCGGCGCCGCGCTGGGTGAAACTGACCCGTACGGGCAACGTCTTCACCGCGCACGACTCGATGGACGGTGTCACCTGGACCGAGGCGGCGGTGAGCCCGGCGCTGGAGATCCAGATGGCCGCCAACGTCTACATCGGTCTGGCAGTCACCAGTCATGATGGGGCGATCAGCACCGGGGCTGAGTTCTCCAACATCGCCACGACCGGCAACGTCACCGGCGCCTGGCAGATTGCGGAGATCGGGGTCGCGCAGCCGGACACCGGCAACTCGGCCGAACCGATTTACGTAGTCCTGGAAGACAGTTCCGGCAAGACGGCGGTGGTGAGCAATCCGAATACGGCGGCGATCACCTCGCCGGGCTGGACTGAGTGGAGGATTCCGTTCAGTGAGTTCACCGGTGTCAACCTCGGCCGCATCCAGACCATGTACATCGGCGTCGGCAATCGGACCAGTCCGACCGCCGGCGGCAGCGGTCTGGTCTTCATCGACGACATCGGGTACGGCCACCCTGTCGCACAGTAACGCCCGTACCGCCGCATCCTGGCGGTGTGGGGGGGCATGATGAGAATCCGGGGCCTATGCCAAAAGGGCATGGGCCCCGGCGTTTTTTTCCTTTGACGCTTGCCTGGGCCGGCGCATCCATGTTACAATGAAGGCGGTCGGTTTGCGCAGAAAGCCATGGCTTCTTCATGAAGGAGAAAGGTGTATGGGCTCTAAGCGAAACGCCTTCACTCTCATCGAGCTGCTCGTCGTGATCGCCATCATCGCTGTCCTCATGGCCATTCTCATGCCCACGCTCGGCCGCGCCCGCGAGCAGGGCAAGCGGATTGCCTGTCTGAGCAATCTCAAACAACTGACCATGGGTTGGATCCTCTACGCCGACGCCAACGACGACAGGATCACCTATGCCAATACAGGGCTCACCGCCCAGACCACGGTTCCCTGGGTCAAATATCCAGGCGCCGGCGCCACCAAGGAAGCATCTCTGGAGGGCATTCGAACGGGAGGTCTGTACCGGTACTGCCCCGACGTCAAGATGTACAAGTGCCCTACCGGCATCCGCACGGAGTTCGTAACCTACGCGATCGTCGACGCCATGAACGGTCATCCCGACATTCCCGGCACATCGAAGCTGATGGTTTACCGACGGGCGCAGATCACACGGGCGGATCAGAGGATCGTCTTCCTCGACGAGGGCCGGCTCAGTCCCAATAGCTGGACCCTCTGGTACGATCAGGAGCGATGGTGGGACCAGATCACCGCGCGGCATGGCGACGGGACCAATTTCGGCTTCGCCGACGGGCACAGCGAGTACTGGAAGTGGAAGGACCCGCGCACGCTCGAGGTCGCCAAGACAGACTACGACATGTGGCAGAACAGCACACGCAATACCGCCGAGGCGACCCAGCCCGGCAACGAGGACCTGCACCGCGTCCAGCGAGGCGTCTGGACCAAGCTGGGCTATGAGCCGTGATCGACGGCGCATGCTCTACGAAGCGCGGTCCTCGAAGTAGTGATACAGTGCCTCGCAGAGCTGGGCTCCGAACAATTCCCAGTTCGTGGCCGAAGGGTAGTCGTTGAGACCGGCGATCCAGTTGGCGTTCAGTTCGAGCACGCAGGCGTCGATCCCGAATCGCTCCAGCAGGCCCTCGCCGATGCTTCCAGGATTCCGGAAGCTCGCCGTGGTGCTGCCCTCCGTAAACCATGTGTGCTTCCGGAGCGCGGCTTCGAGCCTCTTCATCTTCGCGAGATAGCTGTCCAAGTCGATGTCGGGACGGCTGACGTGCAGCTTGCCGGAGTTGTCGTTGTGCAGGTCGATCATCAGTTGGGGCCCCTGCCCTTTCGACATGGTGGACTTGAGCCAGGTTTCAAGGGCGTGGTTTTCCGGATTGGTGACCGGGTCGGGTGGTTGATCCCACTTGCGATTGAGGTCGGCTCCCAGCAGGTTGAACCGCGTCCCTCCGCGAGCGACACCGTCCTTGTTGGCCATCGGCATGACGTAGACGCAATAGCGGCCGAGACAACGTCGTGTATCCTCATCGTCGCGAAGCAGACGCTCGATCAGGCCCTGTACCACCCAACTGCCGCCCGGCTCCCAGGGATGGGCGCGCGCCCGCAGCAGAACGCGATTCGGCGCACCGGGGCGACCGATGCGGATGATCTCCAATTCGCGTCCCTCGACGGTTCGGCCGATGGTTGTGATGTCCACGTGTGGTTTTCCCTGTATTCGCTCCTTGAGTCTTTCGAGATCGCTCAGACGGTACGGTTCCAGCCGTGCGGCAAAGAGCGAGCCGGTCCGCACGGTCACGCGGAATCGCAGGCAGTTATCCTTCGTCGTCTCCAAAGGGACGACACGCCATGTCTTTGCATCTTCCGAGAGGAAACCAATCGTCCGGTTGTCCAGAGGCGACCCTTTCTTGCCGTTCCAGACGTTGTCGAAGTTGTACAAAACCAGTGTCAGCTCGGCGCCGGGGGTCGCCTGAATCTCGAACAACCAGTGGCCGTTCGCCCTGTTGGGCGAGGACCGTTCCTGGTCGTAGACGAGGTGGATGTGCACGACGCCGTTCGGATCGGTCTCCCAGTACAGGGGCGAGGCATTCTCGCAACTCGTGTTGATGTATGCCAACCCCGATGGAGCGTCGCCGGTCTGGCCGCAGGCAGTGACGCCCAGCAGGAAGACAGAGAGTGCCGACCGTTGCCACCGAGCGTTCCGTCTGTCATGTCTCATGCGCTGTCTCCGGCAATCCTGTGATCGTGAACCGCACCAGTGTACTGCACGGTGACGCTCCGGGCAACCGTCGCCGAATCCGCTTGACCTCAGGAATCGCGCCGGTAGTATGGATCACCTTCTGAGCGGCGTGGTCGCCGCGTACGCAGAGGAATCTCAGTATGGCGTGGTCGAATTACGACAAGGGTGTGATTTTCGACATGGACGGGGTGCTGGTCGACAGCGGCTGGGCTCACCGCCAGGCGTGGTTTGACCTGGCAGAGGCGGAGGGTCTGGAGATGTCCGACGAGTTCTTCTGCAAGACGTTCGGCATGCAAAACGACACGATCCTTCCGATGCTGCGACCGGGCATATCCAAGCCGGAGATGGATCGCCTGTCCGACCGCAAGGAGCAGCGGTACAGGGAACTCGTCCACAGCCGGCCCAAGGCGGCCGACGGCGTTCTGGCCCTCCTGAGCGATCTGAAGGCCGACGGGTTCCGGCTGGCGATCGGCTCGTCGGCGCCCCGAGCGAACCTCGACGTCTTCTGGGGTCCGCTGGGCCTGGCCGACTACTTCCAGGCCACGGTCACCAAGGAGCAGGTGGTCGAGGGCAAGCCGTCGCCGGAGACATTCCTGAAAGCGGCCGGGATGCTGTCCCTGGCTCCGCAGCGGTGCGTCGTCGTGGAGGACGCCCTGCACGGAGTCCAGGCGGCCAGGGCGGCCGGAATGCCCGTCGTTGCCGTTACGACGACGCGCAGTCGCGCGGAACTGGCCTGCGCAGACCGCGTCGTTGACAGTCTTGCGGAGCTCAGCGCCGAGGACTTCGTCCGGTTGCTGAATCGAGAGCCGTGATGCGGGTATGAAAACCTACCTCAAGTTGTGGCTGACCGCGCTGTTCTGGGCCGGCGCTTTCGTTGCGGGCAAGCACGTCTCCGAGCACCTTGGCCCGTTTGCCATCGCCTTCCTGCGTTTTGGTCTCGCTTCGCTGCTCCTGCTGGCAATGGTCCGCTGGAAGTACGGTGTGCTGCCGCGATTGGATCGCGGGCAGATCGTTGTCGTCCTTCTGCTGGGCGCCACGGGCGTCTTCGCGTACAACGCGATGTTCTTCAAGGCCCTGAGTCTCATCGAGGCCGGACGCGCTTCGGTCGTGGTCGCCACCAGTCCGGCGTTCATTGCCATCGGCTCGGCCGTGTTCTTCAAAGAGAGGCTTGGCTGGGTGCGGTCCCTGGGTGTGCTGCTTTCAGTCTTTGGAGCGGCTGTCGTGGTCTCTCGGGGCAATCTCAGAGAGGTTCTGGCCGGCGGCGTCGGTCTGGGAGAAGCGCTGATCCTCGGCTGCGTTCTGAGTTGGTCGGCCTATTCCCTGATCGGCAAGACGGTGATGCGCAGTCTCTCGCCGCTGGTAGCGGTTTCGTACTCTGTCGCGATCGGATCGCTTGCCCTGTTCGTTGGAGCGTGTATTGAGGGACTCGGGCGCAGTGCGCGCGAGGCGACGGCTCTGGACTGGCTGGCCATCGTCTACATGGCGGTCTTTGCCACAGTTGTGGGTTTTGTCTGGTTCTACGAAGGCGTCCGCCAGATCGGCCCGACCAGGGCGAGCCTGTGCATCAACTTCGTCCCGGTCTTCGCCGTCCTGCTGGCGTTCCTGCTCCTGGGCGAGCCGCTGACAGTATCTCTGGCCCTGGGCGCCGCGTTGGTCTTGTCGGGGACCTACCTGACCAGTAGCGCCTGACCTCGGCGAGGGCGTTCGCAGCCACGCAGGCGACAAGAAGACAGGCCCTCCCCTGCAATATTGTAGGTCGCCGGGGGCTCAGTCGACATAAATGTAGCTTGTCGCAGGGTGCTCTCCGTGGCGTGGGAAATCTATGTTATTGTTATGTAAGAGGTTATGGCCAAGCAATCCTGGTTCGGTCGAATTGGCCCGCCGGTTGCACTATAGTCCATTCCATGTGCCGGTGTCGCCTCCGGAACGTGTGAATGCCGGCGATGATGGAATCTGAGTTCGATGGCGCCAGCGAAGAGACAGGACATCGGTTCGCACTCCATCTGTCGCCTGGCGACGCCAGCCTCGAAGGGTTGACGTGGCCGGGCAATTGCCTGATAGTGAAAGCAGTTGGCGAAAGGACAATGGATTGGTGCTCCTGCCGGGCATGTTGAACGCGATGCCGCGGAGCCTGAGTTGAGGACATCCAAATGAGTTGGACGTTCGAGCGAGTATTCTACGGTCGCAAGGGCGGGTTGAATCTCAAGGCAGTCTACGCTTACCTGGGTCAGGCCTTCTACCCGATTCCCGAGACACTGTTCGAGGGGTACTACCGGGCCGTCTATCGCACGGGCGACCACGACAGCCTCTATGGGCGTATCTCGAAACCCTTCCCCGACGCTCTGGAGGCGCAGCGGCCCTTGGGGAAATTCGCCCTGCATCTGTCGGGGGGCTTCGACTCCTCGATTCTGGCGAAACTGTACGATCGCCCGGACGTCGACTACATCCACTTCACCGGCCGCGATTCACCCAAAGCGCGCGCGCTGGCCGCTACGCTTAAGGGGACGCTGCACGAGATCCAGATCACGCCGGAGCTTTTCATTCGGGAGGCCGACGAGATGTGCCCCCTCATGCTCGAACCCTACGCCTTTGAAGATATCGTCTACGCGTATATCGCCAGCAAAAAGGCCAAAGAGCTGGGGCACAGCCTCGTTATGACCGGAGATGGAGGCGACTGGGTGTTCGGCGGGTACCTCGTGGGGCCGAACAGCCAGTTGGCCGCCGATGTATGGAAGACTCTTGAGCCGCATCGTATCCTCGGCGTGCAGACATCGGCGCCGCTGGCTCACGAGGTGCTGGAACTCTGGTCGAAGGCGTCACTCGACGAGAAGGAACGGGCATTCGACAAGGCATTTGCCCGCCGCTACTGCCAGGAACTCGGCATGCCCGAAGAGGTCGTCACCCAGCGCAAGACGCCCTGGTCGGGAACGCTGGGGATCCAGCAGAGCGAGATGGTGACTCGTCATGTCGAGTCGGTCGTGGATGAATCGGACTATCGCTGGATCCGCAAGTTCGAATTCGTCGTACCGCCGAGGCCTCAAATGTGGTTCCGCCAGTACTCGCTGGTCAAATGGCTCCAAGCCAACTACAAGGAGCGTCTCAGTGCCAAGGAGATCGAGCAATTCACTCAACAGGCGGTGCGTATCAGCGCCGAGGAGAGGAAACGTGCGAAAGACGCCCGCCGCAAAGAACTCATCCACAAGTATTGTCCGCGTCGCCTCGTCGGGGCGGCTCGGAGTGTGAAGAACAAGATTTACCGGGCATAGACGGTCACATCCGGCTGTCGTTCCGGTTCGGCATGTGGAACACGACGCCTGCAGGGCGCCAAGGGAGACATCGAAATGGGCTGGACATTCGAGCGAGTCTTCTACGGGAACAAGAACGGACTGGATTTCAAGAGCATCTGGGACTTCCTGATGCGGGGCTACTACTTCATTCCGCGGACGCTGTTTCGAGACTACTACCGAGTCACCGTTCGCGTGGGGGACTATGACGCCGTCTACCGCCGCATACAGAAGCCCTTTCCTGATGCCATAGAGGCCCAGCGACCCGACGGCAAGTTCGCGCTGCACTTATCGGGAGGGTTTGACTCCGCGATTCTGGCAAAGCTGTACGACCGCCCCGAGGCCGACTACATCCATTTGACCGGCCCTGAATCTCCCAAAGCGCGCGCCCTGGCCGCCATGCTTCAGGGGACGCTGCACGAAATCCAGATCACTCCGGAGCGCTATATTCAGGAGGCGGAAGAGATCATCGGTCGTCTGCCGGAGCCCTATCCATTCGTAGACATCGTCTACGCCTACATCGCCAGCAAGAAGGCCAAGGAACTGGGGCACTCGCTGATCGTCGCCGGAGACGGAGGCGACGGCATTTTCGGAGGCGCGCATATCGGACCCTACTGCCGAAAGGCTCTGATCCCCTGGAAAACGATCGATCCGAATCGTCTGCTGGGACTCGAGACTCTCCAGCCTTTCCAGCACAGCGCCCTGTATGCGTGGTCAAAGGTCATGCTGGACCCCAAGCAGACAAGCCGGGACAAGCGGTTCGCGCAGGAATACTGCCGCCAACTCGGTATGCCCGAGGAGGTGGTCGGGCAGAAGAAGGGGTATTGGGCCGGATCGCTCGGCATCCGGACCAATGACACGGTCCTGGCCCACATGGCGGCTGCCATAGACGACTCAGACTATACGTGGGTCAGGCAATTCGAATTCCCCTCGCCACCCTATGCGGACCTGCCGTTCCGGCAATATGGTCTGGTCAAGTGGCTTCAGGTCAACTACAAGGAGCGTCTCGACGCCCGCGAGATCGAGGAATGCCGTGAGCAGGTTGTGCGTACCAACGCCGCGGAGCGAAGACGAGCGAGAGATGCTCGCGTCCAGGGCATCGTGCGCCGATATTGCCCGGGAAGCGTCATTGCCGCTGCCCAGCGCATGAGGGACAAGATGCGTCGAGAATAGACATCTGACTCAGTCCATTCTGGCAAGAGGAGGTCAGTCCGCTCCGACTTCGACCCATCCTTCCGCATTCCTGGACTGCGACGACCATACACCATCATCCGGCTGGATATTGGGGACTCCTCCGATTGGCTCCTGACGCAGATACTCTTCGGGCACATCTGCGTGGAACGCTGCGCGACAGCGCGATACGAGGCCGGCAAGAAAGGGCACGCGCATGTAGGCAGACACCTTGGCCGCGAGAAACCACGATCTGAGCGAAGTGGCTTCGGCTTCCTGAACCGACATCCTCGCGAGTTCTCTGGCGCGGCTCTTGTGCCCCTGCTTGTGGTGATATACGGCCAGGTTCAGGCAGCGACTGTGAATCGCATCGCTCAGAAGAGGCCTCCATTCGGGCGGCAAGACCTCGCGGAACGTCCGGACGATCCCGATGCTCTGTTCCATTCGTTTCTCGCGGGACAACCGGCTATATGTACCGGCGGGGTGCTGCCGGTAGACCGTCCAGTTTTCGTTGAGATACCCGATTGGCCCGTGCATGCCGTGGAGCACGAAGAACGGCCAGTCGGGCACCGGCAGCGCGTAGTACCAGTCCGGGAATTCCCGAACGAGATGATTGCGAACCACTGCCACCGACGCGGTGCTGATGAAATCATGACGGAACAATCCGCTCACGGAATACGTGGGCCTCCGGCCCGGGGGCGAATGAAGAACGGGCGCCTGCGAGCCGTCCTCCCAGACCATCAGCGCGTTGTGAAAGCACATGCTGTGATCCGGATGCGCATCGAGGAACTCGACCTGACGCTGGAGCTTGTGGGGACTGGTCCAGTAGTCGTCGCCATCCAGACAGGCGACATACTGACCGCGACATTCGAGAAAGGCCTCCGGAAAGTTTCTCATCATGCCGAGGTTCCGCTCTCGCAGCAGCAGGCGAATCCGATCGGGGAATCGATGATGGTATTCGCGGAGGACCGATCGCGTTCCGTCGGTCGAGCCGTCGTCCGCAACAACAACCTCGTAGTCAAAGTCAGTCGCTTGGGCCAGAACGCTTTCAACGGCCTGCCCGATAACCTGCTCCTGGTTATACGTCGTGATCAGGACGCTGGCCTTCATATGCCTACACTCGTCCTCTCCGCTGGCACACACGCCCCGCCATGTCCGGGGATGTTGGCGCCCGTCCCGAACCCATCGCGTCCGTTCCCTTCGGATCGACGGATGCCTCATCAGAAGGCGGCGGTGATTTCACGCCGCTGCGAACATAGTCCAGATAGGCTTCGGGATCCTCAAGCAGCAACGTCCTCTCCCGTTCCCAGTCCTGCCGGTCATCTGACTGGTACCGCTTCTTCAGATGCCTCGACGCGTGCATTCGGAGTTTGTCTTTCAGTGATCCGGGCACGAGAACCTTAGCAAGCCTCGCCGCCAAACCAACGAATCCCGGCCGCTGCGTCGGGCGAACGGTCCAGCCGACCACGTTCAGCTTGTCGACGACGGCTGTCGCCATCAGGTGGAAGATCATGTCTCCGTGAACGGCGCCAAACAAGGTGTGATTGCCTCCGAGATTCGAGCGGACCAGCGGATACCACGTCAGCCCCTCCACGAACGCCCGGAAGCCGTAGCCGACGCCGGAGTCCGGGTAGTGCGGTTGCGCTTGAAGATACCGCTGGTACTCGGGGGAATCGAGATCCTCCTGTGTCAGCACGAGCCTCGGGCGGTGTTTCAGGTAGAACTCGCGAGGGAACAGCATTGCGGCGGTGAGGGGTTTGTAGTCGCCCTTGATGTCCCGGACCGCCCCGGCCAGCACGCACGAATCGGAGAACCGGGCAATCAGCTCGCGGTCCCAGCCATGCCGGACGGGGAAGGAGTCCACGTGAAACAGGGCAACGTGCGTCACCCCGTCGTCGATGGCCCGGCGAATCAACTGCTCCAGATACCAGGAGTGCTCATATTTGACGTCCGACGTGACCGCCGGTGGTCCCTGCTCGTGCTTCAGCAGCCCGCTGCGGGCCACATAAGGTTCGCACGGACAGATCGTGACCCGCGGGTTCTGTTCCAGCTTTGGGAGGAACTGCGGCAGCAGGTGGTTGACACACGCGTAGATGGTGTACGGAATCGTCGTGTTCTTCTCGATCTGACTGAGGTGCAGATCGAGGAGCCTCTCGTTTCTCTCACTGACCATGTACACGACCGCAATGCCCAGCTTCATACCGTCACCCTATCTGCCGATTACCCGAAATCCTCGGAAGGGGCCGCCGACAAAGAGGCCCTTCCTCAAGACGATACGGCATGGGACTCTTCGCGAGCCAGCGTGTACAGGCGATAATCCAACCGTTGGGCATCGTAGACGACATCCTCCATGAAGATCTTCTGATCCTTGGCAACATCGCGTTTAAGCGTCACTTCATCCGCCAGACAGACCGGCAATCCACCGTGCGCCTCATTCTCCGAGCAATTCTCAATCATCCCGTAACAGGTATAGCCGCCGATGCCGTCCAGCACCTCACCCTTGCGCAAATCTCGCTTGGCGTAGGCGTAGACGTTCGTCCGGAAACCAGCGGTCGGCTGGAGCAGCGCTTCGTGGTCGAGAAACGCCTCCGCCACGCACTGCATGGCCTCGACGTGACAGAGATGGTAAGGCCGGTCGAATACGAAGTAGGGCCCGGTCCCCATTTTCGACGGGAAGTAGTTCATCATCGCCTGCTGGAACGGGTTGTCCGATCGGGCAACGACGAAGACGCCGCCGTAGGGCTTCGAACCGAGGACGTAATCGACCACGGCGCGGCGGCCCTCATAAATCCGGTCGAAATCGAAATGGTCGAACACCTCCAGCAGTTCCTTGGTCCGCGGCCCGTGCATTCCCGGCGTGTCCGTTTCGAGTCCCAGCGCGTTCGCCACCAGGGCCATCTCCACACACAGCTTCGTTCCATCCGTGTACGCCGTACACATCTTGTAGTCGAGAAACCGCTTGTCCGCTTCCGGGATGATCGAGGTCGGGTTGACGTAGCGGTTCAGGAAGCCCTTGATGTTCCCGGCCATGACCAGCTCGAAGCCCCACAAGGTGACGTCGTCGACCAGCCGCTTGATGACGCCCGGCTGATCGCCGTCACAGGTCGTGTAGACCACCCCGTTCTTCTCCGCCAGACTCATCAGGTAGGGACCGAAGATCAGATCCGACTCGGCGTTCATCATGACCACGTGAATGCCGTTTTCCATCGCCGTCGCGGCGAAGTGGCCGCCGCCGGCCACGGCGCTGGACGACTCGATGAGCACGTCCACCGATTCGCATCGGGCCAGCAGCTCGCCGTCCCCGGACACGCCGATCTTGCCTCGCGCGATCGTATCGTGCAGGTCGTTGAGATCCTTCACGATGCGGTGCTCCAGATCGAAGGCCGAGCAGGCGGCCGTCGCCTTGTCGATCTTGATGTCCGCGATTGCGACGCATTCAATGCCGGGGGTGATGTCGCACTGGTACAGCAGCGCCTTTCCCGTGTGACCAGCGCCGACAATGCCAACGCGAATGGGTTTGCTGAGGGACTTGAGTCTGGAAAGAATGTCTGCCATAGATCCATCTCCGACAGTGCCACACCCGTACCACGGGACCGACCCGCACAGACCACGGGCGAGGCCGCTGCCTAAGGGGAGCCGGCAACGACACGTTGCACTGCGCGTCTCCCCATCCTGTTTATCGGCACAGCAAATGCAGGTATATCAGCAAAAACCGGCGCGATGGTACAGCGCCTCTGTGCGGACCTCAAGCTGAAATCTATCACCTGCATAGAAACCAATCTACCAACTATTTTATCGGCCCGTTTCCCGGTTGACAATGGGGAATTCCCCTATCCTGCCATTTTCTTGGGCCGTCTGTCGATTCGGCTGCCCCAGCGCGCTGCAGGCCGTTCAGCCTTCTCGGACTGGGAAGGCCCCCGCCACCATCGTCACTCTCTCAGTTGCGACCAGAGCAAATGACGCAGAGGCCCGTTGACGACCGGAAGGGGCACGACCGCGACCTCGACCTTGCCGAGAGTGCCGCCAATGGTCACCGAGGCCACCCCGGTCTGCATCGATGCCATCAGGCGGTCCAGTTCCCTGACGCCCGGCAGCCGAATCCCTTTCAGCGCGCGGGTCGAACCGACCGCATATCCCTCGATCGGGCTTTCGACGCCGCGGGCGAAAGCCTCGATATCTCCGGCGCCACGGACCTCGACACCACGGTTGAAGTAGACAAAGCTCGGGATCCGGATACGCGTGCCGTCGAACCGGACCTTGGCCTGTCCCGTACCTTCGGGCTTGGACTGCCCGAGATTCAGATTCAGTGTGTTGTACAGGGTGCGCAAGATCGGGGTCTCCCCGAGGTCCGATCGCGAGATGTTCAAATCCGCCTGTCCGCTGAGATGTCGCCAGTCGGAAGAAGTCAGCAGCGTGGCTCTGCCGGAAAGCCTGCCGACCATCCTGCTGGCTCCCTCGGACGCGGTCATCTGTAGCACTTCATCGAGGTCGATGTCATTGAAATCAATGACACCGGCAAGGTGGAATCTGCCCTCACGGGGACTGACGCGCGCCCACCCTTCGATGAGCCCGCCCATCGCGTGAATATCCACCTTGTCCACGACGAGCCGGTCCTCGCCCAGGCAGGCGACAAGGTGGCAATCGCCAAGCCTCGCCCGGCCAAACCGTCCATCGGGAATCTGCGCTCGCAACTCCAGACTTATCAGAATCGGACGGCAGAGGCAAAGAATACCTTGTTTGGACACGTCTCTTGAGAAACGCGGCTGTTTGCGGTATGTTGACAGCATCGGGAGATCGGCCTGCGCTGCTCGGCATGCCGATGCTCCGGAGGAGGACACCGATGAAACGCCGGGCTTTTCTCAGAGGGGTGGTCACGTCGTTGGCAGGTTGGGCCTCGCCTGCCCCGTACGCGCCTACGTTCTGCCCCGCGTCGGAGATCAAAAGGCCCGACACCTCCGGCATGAACCTGCTGTTCATTCACGTCAGCGGGCTGACGGCCGCTGCCGTCGGCTGCTACGGGAACCAGGTAGTCAAGACTCCGAACCTGGACCGCTTTGCTACCGGGGCGACTCGTTTCACCCGATGCTATTGTCAGTCGCCGATGCCCTGCCTGTCGCGAGCTTCCCTTCTCACCGGCCTTCGTCCCGACGCGACCAGCGTGCTGACCGCTGGCCATGCACTTGGGCGCACCCTGCCCGCAGAGACGGGGCGGCTGCCCGATCTGCTGCGTCAGTATGACTTTCGCACCGTCAACCTTCACGGCGCTGATGATGCCGCATCCTGCGCGGAGGTGGCATCGCACTACGAAGCACCCGAAATCCACCCATGTGAAGACTCCGAATGCGCGGATGAACGCGAGCTGGATGAACGACGAGCCGAACTGGCCGCTGAACTTCTGACAGACGCGGCCCGCAAAGGCGTGCCCTTCTTCGTGTCACTCGGGCTTTCCGAGCCTGGCGCGGGGCGACGATGCCCCAACGCCTGCCTTGATCTATATGATGCCGACAGCATCGGTGCGGCTCATGCACCCGCCTGTCAGGATCGCGATATTCCTGCCGTTGCCACGCGATTCGGCCGCAACGACGATGTTCTTCGTGACAGCCCCGGGGGCTTGCCCCCCGACGAGGTGGACCGGGAAACGATCCGAGCCTACTACGCCTGTGCTTCCCTTCTCGATGCCCAGGTTGGCGTCGTGCTCGACGCGCTCGACCGGGTCGGGCTCAGCAATGAGACCATCGTCATGGTGTTCGGCGAGTGCGGCTTCCACCTGGGAGAACATGGGCTCTGGGGTCCGGGCACGCTCTTCGAACAGGTGACACGCGTCCCCCTGCTGGTCCGTGTGCCCGGACTTGCCGTCCGGCAGGCCGTGTGCGAGGAGATTGTCGAGTTAGTCGATCTGCTACCTACTATCTGTGATCTCCTGACGATCCCAACGCCGGGCCGCCTGGAGGGCAAGAGCTTCGTGCCGCTGCTCTGCGATCCCGTGCAACCGTGGAAGAGAGCGGCCTTCACGCTCTGCGAAATGCCCGGGCATGTCGGGCGATCCGTGCGGACCAAACGATGGCGCTACACAGACTGGCAATCCTCCACGACGCTGCAGCGGCAGTTCGAACTCTACGACCTGGACAGCGATCCCTGGGAGCAGGTCAATCTGGCGTTGCATCCCGACTATCGCAACGAGCGCACGATCCTGGCCAACCTCCTCCAGCGGGGCTGGCAGGCAGCCCAGTAGCAATTTGGAGGTCCGGACCGATACGAATGCCCGCAGAAAACAAGCGACCCAAGTCCCCAGTGCAAACTTCGCAGACGCGAAAAACCTGCCGCAAAGTCCCTGAAAAACGCTTCTGGGACGGCCCAGGCCCCGTTCTCTCCGGATTCCTGGATTCCAAGCCAAAATTATCGTACCCGCCATTGATTTGGACGCCTTCGTCTGGTATAATGCCGTCATAACTCGTAACCAATGGGGTGGTGTAAGCTATGAACGAGATCTTCCTGACGATGTTTGTGATGCTTCTGTTCCTGGTGGGCGTCACAACACAGTAAACCCAGTCGAGGGACCGGCCATTTCCTGGATTTGCGCTCCGCAGACCGCATCCGGAGCGGGCCGGGCCAGGTAAGCATGCGGATAGCGAGACTGTTTCCGCACGATCGTTTGGCGGCGCGTTGCAGGCCTTCGCTATCCTTACAGATGCCCCTTACCCGGAAATTTCCAGCCTGATTCTTATCTGCTATACCACCACTTCCGCACCCCATGCGATAGCTCCACGTTTACGGTGCGCGTATCTACGTCCGAGAATTGTGTTGTGGTGCGCGGGCCGATCTGGCATAATCCAGTTTGGTCGAAAGTGCAATTTCTAACGTGAGCAGACATGGTACGACCGACTTGCCGGAAAGACCCCCTGCCTCACTCGGGGGACGTAAGGTGACCGGCACTCTATCCGTTCACCATGTCTCGAGGCGTTCTCGGATCGCTCAGGGGAAGGAGGTGACTGTCTGTGTCCCATCGCCCTCGCCTTCAGGCGGGCATGTGGAATACCGCGCGCTGTGCCGTCTCGAAATGCCCCACCCGTCGGACAGCAGATCGAGAGACGGCATAGACCGAAGAACGTCACGTGGACGTCCCTCTGGACGCGGCGGCAAAAGTACCCTTATTTGGTGATGGAGGAATCTCATGTTCAGGACAACGCTTTGCCTGGTCTGTTTGACCGTGGGAGTTGGACCGATGTTGGCAAGTCCAGCCGCGGCCGACCTTGTCGCGTGGTGGACATTCAACGAGGGCGCCGGCGAGACGGCCTTCGACGTCTCCAAGAACGGCCACGACGGCACCCTCAACGGGGACACCGCCTGGACGACCGGCCAGTTCGGCGGCGCCTTGGAGTTCGACGGCACCGGCGACTACGTGATGTGCGATCTCGTGGACATCGACACCGCCGTGACAGGCGGCTTGACGGTGACCGCATGGGTCAACAAGCCGGCCGGCGGAGACCGCAAGATGTGCAGCAACCGCCAGGTCTCCAATGCCGCCGGCGGCGGCTTCTCGTGCACCATCTACAACGACCGAATGGAGATGGATGTTTGCAGCGCTTCGGTGCGCAATCTCAACCGGGACAGCGACGGTCCCATCGTCCCGGGGGACACGTGGATTCACCTGGCCTGGGTCCTCGACGACGTCGGGAACACCTTCAACGAATACCACAACGGCGAGCTGGTCGATTCCTCCGCGGAAAACGTCTCCGTCGGCCTCTCGACGCAGAACTTCCGAATCGGCGCGGACTCTCCGAATCTCGGTCTATACTTCAGCGGGATGATTGACGATCTGCGGATTTACGACCATGCGCTGACGGAGGCCGAACTGGCCGACGTCATGACGGGCAAGGCCCCCGGCGCGGAGAAGGCGGTGGACCCGAGTCCCGCGATCGATGCGACCGATGTGCCCCGCGATACGATCATGAGCTGGACGGCCGGCGCATTCGCGGCGACACATGACGTCTACTTCGGTACAGCGTTCGATGACGTCAACGCCGCCAGTCGGGCCAACCCGATGGGCGTTCTGGTCAGCCAGGGCCAGAGCGGCACGACCTACGATCCGGCCGGAGCCATCCAGTTCGCTCTGACCTACTACTGGCGCGTCGATGAGGTCAACGCGGCGCCCGACAACACGATCTTCAAAGGCGACGTCTGGAGTTTCACAGCCGAACCGGTGGCCTATCCGATCGAAGGTGTCATTGCGACGAGCAACGGCTCCTCCGGCGTGGGCGCCGACCCGGCGAATGCGGTCAATGGCTCCGGTCTCAACGCCGACGATCAGCATTCAGTATCCGCAGAACACATGTGGTTGGCCGGCGCGCCCGCGGACGAAGCGCTCTGGATTCAGTTCGAGTTCGACGCCGTCCGCAAGCTCCACCAGATGTTCATCTGGAACTACAACGTGCAGTTCGAGCCGGTTCTCGGCTTCGGGCTCAAAGACGTCACGGTGCAATACTCCGCCGACGGCGTCGAATGGGCGGCGTTCGGCGATGTCGAACTGGCTCGGGCCACGGCCTCAGCGACGTACACCTACAACAGCGTCATTGATCTGGCCGGCGTGGCCGCCAGATACGTCCGACTGGTCGTCAACAGCGGCTGGGGCATCATGGGCCAGTACGGGCTCAGCGAGGTTCGCTTCACGTATCTTCCGGTCCTGGCTCGCGAGCCGCAGCCGGCGCCCGGCGCGGTCGAAGTCTCGATCGACAGCATTCTGGACTGGCGAGGAGGCCGCGAGGCCGCTTCGCATGACGTCTACCTGGGAACCGACGCGGAAACGCTCGCCCTGGCTGCCGTCGTGGACCAGTCGCAGTATGACCCCGGCGTGCTCGATCTCGGCACCATTTACTACTGGCGGGTCGACGAGGTCAACGAAAACGCCAGCCCAAGTGCCTGGACCGGTGACACCTGGAGTTTCTCCACACAGGACTACCTTGTGGTGGATGACTTCGAAAGCTACACCGATGACATCGATGGCGGCGGGACGATCTTCCAAACGTGGATCGACGGATACGAAGATGACACGAACGGTTCGCAGGTCGGGTACATCAGTGCGCCCTTCGCCGAGCAGACCATCGTCCACGGCGGCAAGCAGTCCATGCCCCTGTATTTCGACAATACCGCTGCATCTACGTCCGTGGCCGACCTCGAACTGGACGGGCAGGACTGGACCCGTGCAGGCATTCAGGCGCTGGTGCTGTACTTCCGCGGCGGTTCCGGCAACACGGGCGGTCAGTTCTACGCAGAGGTCAACGGCAAGAAAGTCCTCTACCCCGGTGCGGCCGATGTGCTGACGAAGACGGCGTGGAAGCAGTGGAACATCGATCTGGCCTCGCTCGGCGTCAATCTGCAAAACGTCACCACGCTGAGCGTCGGCGTGGATGGCGGCGGTTCCGGTCTCGTGTACGTCGATGACATCCTGCTGTACCGGTCCGCCCCGGAGATCGCGGCGCCGGTCGATCCCGGAACCGACGGACTGGTGCTCCAGTATCTCTTCGACAGCGACGCAACGGACAGCTCGGGCAACGGCTATCACGGCACGCTGCTGGGCGATGCCCTTACGATGGACGGTGTGCTCGGTCTGGACGGCGCCGATGACGCGGTGGCCGTCCCGCGGATCGGCGGCGCGACCGCCACGTTCAGCGCATTCAGCTACACGATGTGGATCAACCCCGCGTCGGGCCTGGCCGCATTGCAGTTTGCCGGTGGGATGAACACGGACGGCTGGGTGGCTGGAGCCGTGCACTTCAAGCTCTCTTACGGCGCGGTCAATGCCGGCATCAACGGTCTTGACGGCGGCGACCTCCAAGGCGCCACCGTGGTCGGTGCGGGCGAATGGAGCCATATGGCTCTGGCCGTCTCCGAAACCCGAGCGGCCATCTATCTGAACGGCCAGGTGGAAGATTCCCGCGATCTGGCAGCCCCCCTGACGAATCTCATCGTGGGCGGCGCGTCTCTGGGCGCCTGGAACAACAACGGCAGCATCGAGCGCGAAATGAGCGGCCAGATGGACGATGTCCGCATCTACGACCGCGCGCTGTCGGAGGGCGAGGTGCTCTTTCTGGCCGATCACCGGTAGAACGCCTTCTGCTGCATCGAGGGTTGCGGACACTGGCACCATGGACTATCACGGGGCCTGTTTCGACGAACGTCGGGACGGGCCCCGTTTGCATTGGCGAACACTGGCCTCTGCTCAGCGTCGGTGGCCGGTGGCGGCTATGTAGTTGATTGACGCACCACCCTGTGCGGATATGATACGTGTGCAGAATCGGGTCAACCGGATGCAGCTTTCATCAGGACCGATGGTGGAAAGGACGGGACACGATGGCGAAGATGAATCGGCGGGATTTCCTCGGGGCGGCACTTGGCAGTAGTCTGGCCATGAGTGGTCTGGCTCGGCGGGTCGGTGGCGATCAAGCGAGCGGACCCAGAGTCGGATTGGGCGTCATCGGCTGCGGGAATTACGGCATGGCCGACATCCGTGCCGCGTTCAGCGTCGGCGGCGTCGAGGTCCTCGCGCTATGCGACGTGGACAGCCGGCATCTCAAAGACAGCGCCGACAAGGTCGAGCAACTGCAGGGCTCCAGGCCCAGGACCTTCAAGCACTATGGCGAATTGTTGGAGACCCCCGGTCTGGATGCCATCATTATCGCTACACCTCCGCAATGGCATGCGCTGCCCTTCATCGCCGCGGTCGAGAAGGGGCTGGACGTCTACTGTGAAAAGCCGCTCGCCTATGATGTCCGCGAGGGCCGCGCGATGGTCGAAGCGGCGCAAAAGGAAAAGGATGTCATCGTTCAGATCGGCTTCCAGCGCCGACAGAGTCCGGCCATTCAGCAGGCGCGCGAGTACATCCGCCAGGGCAATCTCGGACGTGTCATTCAGGCGGATGCACAGATTCACTACACGGCAGGCATCCTCGACACGACCCCACAGGACCCGCCGGCGTCGCTGGATTGGGACCTCTGGTCGGGCCCGGCGCCGAAGCTGCCGTACTGCCCGCAGATCGGCCACTTCGCCTGGCGGCTGGAGAAGACCACCGGCCACGGCCACCTCGTCGATTGGGGCATCCACCTGATCGACGCGACGCGGTATATTCTGGGCGAGACGACGCCGAAAAGCGTGCAGGCATCGGGCGGCATCTACTACTTCAAGGACAAGATCACCACGCCCGATATTCTCTCGGTGCAGTTCGACTTCGAGACCTGTCCGGTGTTCTGGAAGCACCGCATCTACGACGCCGCAGAGTATACGCCGGAAGTGTCCAATGGCATCTTCTTCTATGGCGAGAAAGGCACCATCTTCGTCACCGACCAGCGCTGGGTCATCATCCCCAGGGGCAGAGATGCCGAACGCATCGAGCACAATGTCAAGGCGGACATGGGGGCCGCTCACATGGCCGAATTCCTCGGCGCCGTTCGGGCCAGACAGCAGCCCGGCTGCACCATCGAGGAGGGATTCCGCTCCACAGCCACGGTCAAGCTGGCCATGATCGCCTACGAGGTTGGCGCCAAGATCGCCTGGGACGACCGGACCGAGCAGATCACCAACCACACCCAGGCCAATGCTCTGCTCAAGCGGGAATATCGCGCGCCGTGGAAACACCCATACCAGGATTAACGGCTTCGACGAGAAGAACTTCATGGCCGCCGACGGCAGCAGAACCCGGCAGATGCACGTTCGCTTCGAGCATGTGCCGACCCGCAACCAGTTGCTTTCTTGGGAGAGTATGATGTTGAAATATGGGTTGCCGATATGGATCATCGTTTGCCTGGCCGCAACAGCAGCGACTCCGAAAGCGCCGGTTGTCAGTTCCGCATGGCCGAGTACGCCTGGGACAATCGGCCTGTATGAGAAGTTCGAGTTGCGGATCGATCTGGAGGCGACGTATTCGAATCCGTTCGATCCGGACCAGATTGATCTATGGACGGAGTTCACGGCGCCATCCGGCAAGACACAAACCATCTGGGGTTTTTACAATCCGTCGAGTTGGGCGTCTTTGTGGATGGTGCGGTTTGCGCCGACCGAGATCGGACAATGGAAGTACGTTGTCAAAGTCAAGGACAAGGAGGGAACCGCCGAGGGCCGTCCGGGCACGTTCAATGTCACGACATCCGATCATCACGGCTTCGTCCGGATCGCGCCAAACCAACGCTATCTCAAGCACGACGATGGGACGGCGTTCTACGGCGTGGGCCTGTGGTATAACGACAGCTACGAACAGTTCAACGCGGGCCAGATCACTGAGGAAGGCCTCGACGGACTGAAGCGCCTGGGCGGCAACTTCATCAGCTTCTTTCACACGCCCCTGGAGACGATGGGCACGGGGCTCGGCCGCTACGATCAGAATCGTTGCGGCCGGCTCGATCAGCTCTTCGAATGGTGCGAGCAGCGCGACGTTCACATCAGTTGGAATATCTGGTTTCACTCGTACATCTCCCAGGCTGTCTGGGGCGGGGGCAACGCACGGTACCGCCACAATCCCTATCGACTGGTCACCGACGCGAAAGGCTTCTTCGCCAGCGAGCAAGCCTGGCAGTACCAGGAAAAGCTCAACCGCTACATCATCGCCCGCTGGGGCTACAGCCGGGCCTTGTTCCTGTGGTTCATCATAGACGAGATCAACGGCACCGAAGGCTGGCAGGACGGCGACAGAGCGGCAGCGGAACAGTGGTGCCGAAAGATGGACGCGTTCTTCAACGAGCACGATCCGTACGGGCGTCCCACCACCGGCACCCAGAGCGGGGGCATCGGCCAGTGGTGGCCCGAGGGCTATCGCATCTTCGACGTCGCGGCCCGTGAGATCTATGAGGCGCAGGGGCACCCGATGCCCCGAAGCGGCAAGATCGGCCCTGACGACGAGAGCCCTCTGCGGGCGAGCTACCTGACCTATGCCAAGCAGAGTCAGGACCTCTGGACAGGCTTCGACAAGCCCGCCATCGTCGGCGAGTGCGGCTATGACCACACCTACTACGAGCCGGGGATGCCGGGTTACCTGGCCATGTACCACAATGCGCTGTGGGCAGGTCTGGCCAATGGGTTGTGCTGCACGCCTTTCTGGTGGGCCTACTCCGACTGGATCAATGACGCGGTGGTGACGAACCAGATGCAGTCCTTCGCGCGGTTTGTGTCCGACATCGACTTCACCAATCTCGATTGGCGGCCCGTATCAATCCACAGCGACCGTTGCGATGCGTGGGCTATGGGCAGTGACTCGCTGATCTTCGGGTGGGTGGTCAATCCACGGTCGGGCGTGGCCCGTGAATCCTTCACGATCGGGGGGCTGGACGACGGCTCGTACGAGGTCCGTCTCTACCGCACGTGGCGAGGCCGCTACCTCGACGCCCAGACCGTGGAATGTCGCGACGGGACGCTGACAGTCGCGATTCCCGAGCTGACGACGACGGGCGGCCATGCCTCGCACATCGGTGACGACGTGGCGTTCAAGATCAAGCCACGGTAGGCTCTCCGGGTGCGGCTCACCAGGAGTAGAGTACGCCGGCGACGAAGGAAACGTCCTGCGACTGATCGACGATGGGGCTGTCCTTGATCTCGCCGTCGAACCACTCATATTGAACGGCGCCAAGAAGACTCCACCTGCCGGCCAGCTTGCGGCGCACTGCCAATCTGACAAATGGGTCCGTTGCGTCGTCCGCCTCATAGGCGGGCCGCCCGGCCCGCGCCTCGTCCGTCTTCACGCCATAGTAGTAGTCCACGAGCTTGTCGGTCTTGTATCGCAGGCCCACCGACGGGATGAAATCGAAGCCGAAACGGGAGTGCACGGCGGTGTAACTGAGCTCCACTTCCTGCCCATCGTGTTTGCCGAACAGGTCGGTGATCCAGGAGACGCCGATCAGGCCCCAGTCGCTCAACCAGGTCAGTCCGACTCCGCCGTCGAGTGTAAGGTCTCGGTCGTCCATGCCGGCCAACTCGTGGCTGTCATCCTCATCGTAGCCGTCGAAGCGGGGCTGGAGGACCGGTCCAAGCGACCAGCCACCCTTGTGAAACAGCCGATAGCCGCCTCCGACGCCGCGCAGGTAGAGCCTCTCGCCTTCGTAGCCAAACATCGGAATCGGATAGACCTTCGGATCGACCCCCTCGTAGGGTTTCGAACTGACCAGCATCCCGGCGCCAACGAACACCTCGCGCTTCCGGGGCTCGGCCGGCGCCTCCGTCTCGTCCCCATATGCCGTGATCGTGGTTGCCGCACAGATGAGCAGCGCGCTGCTGACGACTGCGATCTTCATTCTTCGTTCCATCCCTGCAACAGACAGACCATTCCTTTCCCGGACGGTATGCATGGCAAACCGCCCGACGTGGCCAGACCATAGCACGCCCGCCCTGTTTTGTCAGCAAAATACCAGAACGTCTCTTCCGGGGTGACGAAGCCGGCGGCGGCAGAGTGAGGTACGGGCGGATCAGAAGCCCCTATAGTGCCCCAGGAACGCCGCCAGTCCTCCCAGGCGAACCAATGCGGGTCCCAGGCGTCGTTGTCAGTCCCGTACGCTGAGGCTTCGTGCCTTCCGCTGGTGTCTGCGGAGCACAGAAAGAACGTGCGTGCCCGCAGAGTCCTGGTATCCTGTCTCGTGTCGCACAGCGCTCCCTCGGGACCTGCTGATGTGCCGGTGGAATCCCCACGGCCGAATCCGGTTCTGGCATCCTGACATGAGAGGTCGAACATGAAAACGACAATCGCAGCAGTAGGCCTGTTGTTGATCACAGCATGGTACGCCAGTGGCGTGGCTCAGGCGGAGAACTGGCCGTGTTTTCGAGGGCCGACCCGGCAGGGCATCTCCCACGAGACGATGGTCCCGACACGTTGGAGCCCTACAGAGGGAATCGTCTGGAGGCAATCGATCCCGGGCGAAGGAGTCTCATCGCCCATTGTTTTTGGCAGTCGGGTCTTCCTCACGGCCGCGACCGACGGAGGGGCGTCGCTTCGCCTGCTCGTCCTCGACGGTTCCGATGGGCATGTCCTCTGGGACAAGGAGATCCTCCGCCAGAGGCCCGGACACAAGTCCAGGCAGAACTCCTACGCGACGAGCACGCCAGCCACGGACGGCGAACGAGTCTACGTCGCCGCCTGCGACGGCCGAATCGTCGCCGTGGCCATGACCGGCGAGGTCGCCTGGGTCAACGACGATCTCGAGTACTACAGCGAGCACGGGCTGGCGGTCTCGCCCGTTCTCTATGACGATCTGGTCATCATGCCGTTCGACGCAAGCAGTCCCGGACCCGACAAGAAAGTGGGGTGGCAGGTTCCGTGGGACAAGGCTGTCATCCTGGCGGTCGACAGGAACACAGGACAGACGCAATGGCAAGGCAGGCGCGGCAGTTCACGGATCGCTCACGTCGTGCCGATCGTGGTCACGATCGACGGGTGTGATCAGCTTGTCAGCGGCGCCGGCGACGTCGTCCAGGGCTTCGATCTGAAGACAGGCGATCGACGGTGGACCGTGTCGAGCCCGGGCGAAGGCGTCGTTCCCTCGATCGTCGGCGACGAGAGTCTGATCTTCGCGACGTCAGGGTTCGGCGAATCCGCCATCCGTGCGGTCCGCCCCGACGGACAAGGTGACGTCACCAAGACCCACACTGCATGGCAGTCCAGCGACGACGTCCCGAAGGTTCCATCCATGCTCTACGTCGAACCCTATCTCTACCTGATCACGGAGAGCGGCATCGTCAAATGTCTTCAAGGCACGACCGGCCAGGTCATCTGGAAGGATCGGCTCGGAGGCAAATTCTCCGCTTCTCCCATATGGGCCGACGGGAAGATCTATTTCCTTTCGGAAAAAGGCACGACCACCATCATTCAGGATGGGCCCGAATTCAGAGTCCTCGCGGAGAACGACCTCAGCGAGGCCTGCTACGCCAGTCCCGCCATTTCCGAAGGCCTTCTGTTCATCCGTTCGGAACGAAGCCTCTTCTGCATCGGCCAAGCCCGATAGGCTCTTGGGCCTGTGGATTCGCGGTTACCGCAATGCCTCCAGTTGGGCCTTGGCCCAGACGTGGCTGACGTTGAGCCGGGCGGCTTGGCCGAACTCGTTGCGGGCGTCGTCCGATCGTCCGGCGCCCAGATAGCCCAGTCCCAGCAGGTAATGGGCGGAGGCCAGCCGCACCTGCCGGGCCTGCTGTTCGCCGAACTTCGCGAAGAAATCGGCCTGCTCGTCCCGCTCGATTCGCTCGGTTCCTGTTCGAACCAGCTCATCGAAGATTTCTTTCGCCTGCTCCTCCTGACCGAGTTGCCGCATGGACATCGCACGGTAGAACCGCGATTCGGGAGCCCAGCGCGTGCCTTCCTGGGAAGCGGCTTTCTCATCGAAGCTCTTCGCCTTCTCTGCATCGTCGAGAGCCTCATGGGCCCGGGCGGTGTAGTAGGCCACCTGGGCGGCACGAGGATCGTTCTGAGGCCGGCCGACCGAGAGGTTCTCAGGGTACTCTGCCGCCGCGAGGAAATCCTCCAGAGCCTTCTGAGGCTGGTTGTCTCTGAGCCGCGCGATCCCGCGAAGCAGGTGCGCGTCCACGAAGACGTCGTGAATCTCACCGCCCCCTTCCCGGACGTGGAAATGGTGGTTCTCCAGGTTCGCGATGGCCTCATCGTAGTGCCCTGTCAGGACCATCGCCGTGATCTCACAGACAAAGCTGTCGTTGCGTTTGACAACCGTGGCGTGGTGCTTCTGAAGGATTTCCAACCGCCTAGCAGGGTCCACGTTGCCCATCTCGTACAACTGATCCAGCTCGGCGAACAGACGCGCATCCTCGCCGCTGCACGCAATAGCCTTCTCATAGCTGGCGATTGCTTTGGAGACGTCGTTCTGTGTCCTGTAGTAAGCCCATCCGAGATTGCGATGAGCCAGCGCAAAGCCTGGATCGAGGACGGCGGCACGTTCCCAGTGAGCGATGGCCTGCTCAGGCTGGACATCATATAGGGCATTCCCAAGATAATACAGCGCGCGAGCGTCATTCGGATTGTTCTCAAGTGCAGCGTTCAGAGCGGCTATCGACTCATGCCGGAACGGGAAGCAGTAGTCCGGCGGCATCGTCGGCGCCAGCGCGAAGAGTTGCCGGGACGCCTCGACGTCGCCCTGCTGCCGGTGGATGTAGCCGAGATAGTAGTACACCAGCGGATACAGGCCGGCGGCGTCCGTCTTGTCACGCACCGCGCGCGTGAGCACCTCGACCGCCTCGTCCCAGAGACCCCAGCCCATGTAGTCCGTCGCCAGTTCAAGGTAGGCCTGCACATTGCGCTGCATCGCCTGCTCCAGCTTCGCGAGCGTGGCGGCGGCACGGCGTTTCTGTCCGAGGGCCGTCTGGATCAGGCACAGCTCGTTCATCGCGACGAAGTCCAGCGGATCGTCGGCGAGCACTTGCTGCACGACCGTCCGGGCCTGCTTGCGGTCGCCCTGGTGTCGCAGTATGGCAGTCTTGAGATTCAGCAACTTCGTGTTCTCTGTGTTCGTGGCCAATGACTTATCGATCTGTTCGAGCGCGGTAGCCCAGTCCCCCCTGCCGCACGACAGCTCGGCAAGCTGGTGGTGGCCGGCGGAATGGAAGGCATAGTCCCATGTAGACCGGTAGAAGACATCGTATGCCTCGTCGATCTTGCCCTGGGCGCGGAGCGCCACCCCCAGATGGAACAGGGCCTCCGTGTCGACCGGACGCGTGTAATCCGTCGACAGTCTCGTCACCGCGCGACGCAGGTGCTCTTCGGCCTTGGCATACATCGCCCGTTTGTTGTAGTTGATTCCCACGATCGTGTTGGTCCGCGTGTCATTCGGGTCACGCCGCAGGGCCTCTTCGTAATAGTCGAACGGACTGACCCTTGGGTTGTGAATCTGCTCGACGCGCAGCCCTGTCAGATACAATTCGTCGATCGTTTCGATGCTCTGTGGCGAGGGTGGATTCTTCACGACTTCGGGAAGGTTCGGATCGTATTCACGATGGACAGGCTGAAAGGCAATCAGTTCCTGCCCCGACTCGGAGACAAGAGCAGCCCGAAGATCAGTGGCCTTGACGGCCTCAGGGACCGCCACCTCGGCCACGAACGGCCGGTCGGGACCGATGACAATCGTCTGGTCCAGGACCGTCACACCCGAGGCCGTCAGCAGCGCCCTGGCCTTCTTGTGCGGCGTCGTCGCATTGAAGCCCACCTTGGCCTTGCCATCGGCCAGTTCGAGATTGACTGCGGCGTCGAGATTGGCGTTCTTGAAGCCTCGGATCTCGCGGATCGGATACCAGCACTGGCGGAACGTCTTGACCTCATACGGCTTGATCCAACTGTAGTCGGGCTGATTGTCCGAGAAGGCGCCGACCATCAGCTCGGCATACGGCCCGTCCGTATCGGTCAGGACCTTGTCCCACATGCGGCCATTGGGCCCGGGACTCCACTCCCACAGCTTGGCCCCGCAGACGACGTGATGGTTGCCCACGTGAACGACGCCCGCCTTCTGGCCGTGGTCGTAGCCCCCCATGAAATCCTCCTGGAGGTCCCAGGCGAAGAACGAGACGGGCTCGGGGTGATTCTTCCACCAGCTCAGGTCCACGCCGCGATAGTCGGTGCCGCGATAGGTCTCATTGGCGATCGGCCAGTGGGCAAAGTCGTTCTTGGAGTGGTACGTCGCGGCGGTGACGCTCGGTGGGAAGATCACCTGGTAATCGTCGTTGACGTGAACCGCGACGTTGGCCCAGTACAGGATCGAGTGCGGCTGGGCCGTCCGGTTGAACAGCTTGACCGTCGTGTCGATATTCGAGCGGCCCGGATGGAGCGTCACGCCGATCAGCCATTTCATGCGATGACGCCGTTCCGTCTCGCCGAACCAGATCGTCTTGCTGCCGTCGCCATTTTCTGCGAGCGCGTAATCGACGGGCATGTGCGTGGTGTTGCGATGGTGATGGAAGACGCACCACTCGATGCCGCCGGAAATCCACGCGCCGAGCATGCCGATCAGCGCCGGCTTGATCACGCTCTGCCGGTAGAAGATCTCGTAGTTGTTGGTCTTGTCGGTCGCGTAGAACAGCCGCCCGCCAATCTCGGGAAGGATGCAGAGCTTGATGTACTCGTTCTCCAGGTACAGCGCCGTGTAGGTCTGCTCCTCGCGGGTATTCGTCAGGCCGTCCTGCATCGCGTACGGATAGATCCGCTTCTGTGCGCCCTGGTAGGATTCGTTGGTGTAGAAGCGCGGGTTGGTGTCAGGCGCATCCAGCCTGTAGGTGGGGATCGTCAGCGGTTCCTGCCAGACCTTGACCGCTCCCTGGACCGGCGCGAAGAAGAAAAGCACGAGGAAGAACGACAGACGAGCGCATCGTTGCGGTGACATGAGCCAGGCACTCCTTTCCATGGTAGTCCATTGCGGCCCCCGGCCCGGCCCAGCACACGCCCCGGCCGGCCTGGGGGCTCACGCCATGCTACCAGAACAAGCGCCCACCCACAACCACCTAAGGACGCCGACCGACTGGCTCATACGTCTCGTCGCAATCCAAGATGCCGTCACCGTCGGTATCGCGATCATTGGGGTTGGTCCTGGTCTGTGAGAACTCCTCGTAATCGGTCAGGCCGTCGCCGTCGCTGTCGGGGTGCTCGCAGAGTTTGGGCGTCGGCGGGATGTAGGGGATTCCGCCGATCCGAGCCACTCCCGTTCCGATTTGGTGGGCCAGCCACGGAGAGATCGTCTCGTTGAACACGATGAAGTTGTCCACATAGCCATAGTAAGCGCCTCCGCTGCCATAGTTGGTGAAAGTCGGGTCGTTCCACCAGTTTTCGGCACCCGGTCTGAACCAATCGGGCAGCGTTGCTGTTTGCACGTGTTCTCCGTTCAAGTGAACCGCAATCCGTTTCTCCACGAAATCGGCACTGAGGATGAGGTTGTTCCAGCGACAATCCTCCGCGTTCATCAGGCGCAGCACGAGTTGGTCTGACTCCTCGTTCTTAAGATCCAGGCGCCAGAAGTTCGACGATTCTGAACTCCCGGTGCCCGGATCCCACACTTTGAACCAGGGCCCCAAGTCCAGGATCGTTTTACTATCCCGGTCGTCAGAGGGCAGTCTGTAGAAGTCAAAGCAGATGGTGAACGAATCGACGTGGAAGTCATCGAGTCGGGCCCGGGCCCTGTAACCCCAATCGCTCTGGCCTTCATATTCATAGGTCCCGTTCAGATACAGCGAACCATCTCGATAACAGGTGTTCTTCAACTCGAAGTCGGGGCTATGGCCCATCGAATCTGCGGCCGAGCTTTCGAACTGATAGTAGGCGATGGGCAACGGTCCGGTTGTCGTCACTGGATCACTTCCAGCGCTGACCTCATCTCCATCCGAGATGCCGTCGTCGTCGGAATCCGGATCGTGAAGGTCCGTGCCGTAGCGCTGCTCATCGCCATCGGCGATGCCGTCGTCGTCGGAATCCGGATCGTTAGGGTCCGTGCCGTAGCGCTGCTCATCCTGATCGGAGAACCCATCGGAGTCCGTATCGACCGCGGCGTCGTTCGCTTGCAGGGGATCATAGCCGAGCGCCACCTCATAGGAGTCTGTCGTACCGTCACCGTCGGTATCGGGGTCGTTGGGGTTGGTCCTGGTCTGTGAGAACTCCTCGTAGTCGGTCAGGCCGTCGCCGTCGCTGTCGGGATGATCGCAGAGCTTCGGGGTGGGCGGGATGTATGGCAAGCCGCCGATCCGAGCCACTCCCGTTCCGATTTGGTGGGCCAGCCACGGAGAGATCGTCTCGTTGAACACGATGAAGTTGTCCACATAGCCATAGTAAGCGCCTCCGTTGGTGAAAGACAGGTCGTTCCGCCAGTATTCGGTATCCGGTCTGAACCAATCGGGCAGCGTTGCCGTTTGCACGTGTTCTCCGTTCAAGTGGACCGCAATCCGTTTCTCCACGAAATCGGCACTGAGGATGAGGTTGTTCCAGCGGCAATCCTCCGGGTCCATCAGGCGCAGTACGAGTCGGTCCGACTCCTCATTTTCGAGAGTCAGGCGCCAGGAGTCTCCCCTCCCGATGCCCCAATCCCACACTTCGAACCAGTAATGCAAGCTCAGGATCGTTGCACTATCCCAGTCGTCGGAGGGCAGGCTGTAGAAGTCAAAGCAGATGGTGAACGAATCGACGTGGAAGTCATCGAGTCGGGCCTGGGCCCTGTAGCCCCAACGGTCGGCCCACGTGTGTTCATAGGTCCCGTTCAGATACAGTGAACCGTCTCGATAATAGGTGTTCTTCAACTCGAAGTCGGGGCTATGGCCCATCGAATCTGCGGCTGAGCTTTCGAACTGATAGTAGGCGATGGGCAACGGCGCGGCCGTAGTCGTTGGATCGGTTCCGGCTCCGTCCTCGTCGCCGTCGGAAAGGCCATCGCCGTCGGAATCCGGATTGTGAGGGTCCGTGCCATAGCACTGCTCATTGAGATCGGAAAGCCCATCGGAGTCCGTATCGACCGCCGCGTCGTTCGCTTGCAGGGGATCATAGCCGTGCGCCGCCTCAAAGCCGTCCCATAAGGCATCGTCGTCAGAATCGGCCCATCTGGGATGGGTGGCAATGAGGATCTCGTCGGAATCCAGCAGGCCATCGCCGTCGCTGTCCGCCCAGCGCGGGTCCGTATGCTGATTCGTCACCTCGTAGGAATCATCGAGACCGTCGCTGTCCGTGTCGGCAACGAAGGGGTGTGTACCGGCCTTGTCTTCCTCGCGGTCGGTCAGGCCGTCGCCGTCGCTGTCGGGGTCCACACAGGGCTGCGGCTCCGGTGCAATGTACGGAATGGCCGTCGAGAATGTCATAGTTTCCATCATTTTCGCCACCTCGTCCTCGGACAGCGCACGTCCATACATCACCAGGTTGTCCACATAGCCATAGAATGCATAGAAACCGGTGAACGTGAAATAGGCCGGGCCGGTAGGGTCCGTGTTCCAGCGGAAGTCATCGGCCAGCTCGATGGTCTCGACAGACTGGCCATCGATCACAATCCGTATTTCGCGGGAGGCCACATCCACCACAAGAACCAGGGTGTGCCATTGACACGTGTCGATCGCCACACCGGAGCGGTGATAGGTCACCTTGTCGTTGTTCAAAGCCAGCACCAGCCTTCCCTTGGAAAGAGAGGATAGACTGATCCAGGCGGATCCTCCACCGGTGATGATGATGCGGCCTTCGCGGTCGTCCAGCGGACAAAACTGCATGACCAGCGTGAAGCTGTCCTTGTTCAGTTCCGGAATACGCCACCTCGTGCCATAGCCACCGATGTTCCCGCTCTGGTGGATTCCGGTGAGATACAGCGCGTTGTTGACGATCGGCGCTCTGACCAAGGTCATGGGCTCTGTCTGACCGGTGCTGTCGCAGGCATCTGCCTGGAACTGAAGATACCCGAGGATGTCGGCATCCAGGCCCGACGGCGGATCGTCGCCACCGCCTCCAAACGCTATCGGTCCCCCGCTTATATCGCCGCAGAGGACCATGAGTGCTGCAACGGCAACCTGTAGGAAGATGCGATTGAGTCTGTCCCGTCCGTACATGGTTTCGCTCCTTTCTCTCTGGCTGCGTTTGCCGCAGGCGGCGGCACGGGTGCCATTCCATGCGCGTTCATCGACGCCTCTCGAGCAGCGGGGGCATGGGCCGTCCCTCCGCGCGGCGGCCCATTGCCCACCTCACCCGTCCGCTTCTCGCAGTTCAGTCCAGGTCGCCGGCAGTTCGTTACGCGGATTCGCAGAAAAATGTGACTTCAGCAGCGAGAGGGTCCAGAGGAGGGTCGATTTTGCAGTCGTTCGGGCCAGAGAGAGCCCGTTATACTCCCAGGAAGAGAAAATCCCGGAAAGGAGTGTAACGAAGCCCAAGAACCGGGACTATACCCAGCGAGCAACGCCTATGTGTACGGAGATCGATATCGTCGAGCTGGTCCGGCAGGCACAACGGGGGGACCAGCAGGCCATGGACCACCTGGCCCAGGTGGTGACGGGCAGACTCTACGCCTACATCAACCGGCTGACACTCAACCACGACCTGACCCAGGACCTCTTGCAGGAGACGTTGTTGAAAATGATCGAGAGCATCAAGGATATCGAGCACCCGGACCGATTCTGGCCCTGGCTGTTCCGGACCGCGCTGGGCCAGGTCCAGCACTACTACCGGGAACGGGCTCGCGCCCAGCAGGTCGAATTCTCGTCGATGAGCCGCCGACGCCTGCTGGACTACCTTGCCCGCGACCACGACGACGGGCTGGACCGGCTGATGCGCCGGGAGCTGGCCGAGGCGGTGGTCGACGCGATGGCCCAATTGAAGCTGACCTATCGCAGCGTCCTGACGCTGCGCTGTTATGAGCAGTTGTCCTTCGCCGAGATTGCCGAGATGATGGACTGCAAGGAACTGCGGGCCCGCGTGCTGTTCTTTCGGGCCCGGCATTCGCTCAACCGCCGCCTGACCAAACGGGGGTTCGGCAAGGGCCTTCTGCTGACCGCCCTGGGGCTGTTCGGCCTGCTGACGGCCCCGGCCGACAGCGCCTCGGCGGCGACCACCGTCACGGCTGCGTCCATCCAGGTCGGCGCGGCCGCCACCATCGCCGGCATTGCGGGCACCCCGTCGGGAGTGGCGGTCATCCTGACCGCCGCCGGCATGACATTCACGTTGAGCCTGTCTTACCAGCACGTGATCTACGCGTTCCTGGTGGGCGGCCTGCTGCTAATCAGCTACCTCATTGCCCTCTTCCTCGAGTGACAAGACGCCGTCCCGGGGGCGATTCTCGTCGGCCCCAAGTACCCTGTTGTCGCCCAGAGCGGGTCACCCACACCAATTCCCGTCCCCAAATCCCACGTCGACGACCTCGGGTTCGGCCGACTCGTGGCTCAATTGCGGAATCTGTCAGACCGCAACCGACGCCAATGGGGCGTCTCGCCCGGCGTCGGTCACCAGGAAAGGACTCATCGGGCCTGTGTCTGGTCGAAGATACCGGCACGCGGCAGCCCAAATTCTGTTGAATGGCGGGTCTGGATCTGCTATAAGTGAAAGTGGTCGGGCCATGGGCTGCGCAGACGGTCGATGGGGAAGCGACATCGACGTGCCGACGCCGGGCAATGGCGAGGAATTGGGTTTGTATCCATTCGGAGGACCTGAGTGATGGATGCAACTGGAAGAGGCGGCACAGGCGGAGGTGCGCAGGCAATTCGCACGTGCCAATCGGATGGGTCCTGTCCGAATCGCCCTGCGCCGGAATCGCGGAAAGGAGGTGTACACACCCGTTCTTGATTGGCGCAGGTGAAGCACGGCACCGCAGGCGAACTCTCTGGGGCGATCTCGTCGATGGGTCTCGCGCCAGATTCAGAATCTCTATCGCTGAACCTTCTGGAGGACATTGAAATGACACGCTTGACCACAATCTGTATCGCGTCCTTTTGCATCGGCCTGGTGCTGGCCGGACACAGCTACGGGGCGATTGACCCTGACACCATTCTCGGGGTATGGCTCCTCGACGAGGGAAACGGTGATTTCACCGAGGACGCCTCCGGCAACGGCAACGACGGCACCCTTATGAGCTCGCCGGGCTGGATCAACGGTCGATCCGGCAGCGCCTTGCGGTTCAACGGATCCTCGACGTATGTCAACTGCGGCAACGCCGAGACGCTGAATGTCGCCCTCTTTTCTGTTTCATTTTGGTGCAATATCCCCGCCACACAGGGATGGAACCACATGATCTCGCGGGGTCAGCATCAAGCGAGTGGCACCCCCGGGTCGGTCAACTGGGGTGTTATGATGTATGAGAACCAGGCGACCATCCTGTATGAGACGTTCAACAACACCGGGTGGGTGGGGATCAACACCCCTACGACTCTCAACGAATGGCATCATATCGTCGCCACCTTTGACGGGACCGCGATGCAGCTCTATCACGACGGCCAGCTGGCGGCCAGCAACGCAAACGCGGGTATTCTGCTCGATGCGAGTCGAAACTTCCTGATCGGCGCCCGATCGGACGCTGGTGCTGCGGGGGGCTTTTTCAACGGCAGCATCGACGAAGTAGGCTACTTCAACGCGGTCGTTGCCGAGGAGGACGTGCAGACGATCATGACCAAGGGTCTGGCGGAAGTCCTGGGCGGTTCGGTGGTGGCAATCGACCCGCGGCCGGCGAACGGCCAGACCGATGTGTCGCGAGATCCGGTGCTGAGCTGGACGCCGGGCGATTTTGCCGCCACACACAAGGTCTACCTCAGTGACAACGTCAGCGACGTCAGTGGCGGAGCCCCCGGCGCCTTGATCGCCGATGGCATTACGGAGCCTAAGGTTGCCCCCGGGCGCCTGGCGTACGAAACGACCTATTACTGGCGTGTGGATGAGGTCAACTCGGCGCCCGACTACACCGTCTTCGAAGGCGTTCTCTGGAGTTTTACAGTCGAACCGTTTGCGTATCCGATTACCGGCGTAATCGCCACGAGCAACGCGGTCTCCGATCCCACAGCGGGTCCACAGAACACCGTCAACGGTTCCGGCCTGAACGCCAATGATCAGCATTCCATCGAGGCCGCCGACATGTGGCTGACGGCCCCCGGCCAGGAATCCGTGTACATCCAGTACGAATTCGACCAGGTTTACAAGCTCTATGAGATGCTCGTATGGAACTACAACGTCCAGTTCGAGCTGATCCTCGGCTTCGGACTCAAGGATGTGACCGTCGAGTACTCCGAGAACGGAACGGACTGGGTGGTTCTGGGCGATGTCGAATTCGCCAAGGCCACCGCGACCGCAACCTACAGGGCCAATACGACTGTGGACCTCGGCGGCGTCGCGGCCAAGTACGTCCGTCTGAACGTCAAGAGCGGCTACGGGGTTCTGGGCCAGTTCGGGCTCAGCGAGGTGCGCTTCCACTACCTGCCCGTGAACCCGCGCGAGCCTCAGCCGGCCGACGGCGCCACCAATGTCGATCCGGCGACGGCGACCCTGAATTGGCGAGCGGGCCGGGAGGCGGCGTCTCACGAGATTCACTTGGGAACCGATCCGGACAACCTGCCGACGGTCGGCTCGGTCAGCGAGGCGAGCTTTGCCCCCGCTGAGGTGGGGTTCGGGCGCACCTACTACTGGCAGATTGTCGAAGTCAACGAAGCGGAGGCCGTCCCCGCCTGGACCGGCGAGGTGTGGAGTTTCTCGACGCAGGAATTCGAGCTGATCGAGGGCTTCGAGACGTATGACGATGACATCGATGCCGGCACGACGATTTTCGGCACCTGGCTCGATGGCTGGGTCAACGAAACCGGCTCCACCGTCGGCTACCTCGATGCGCCGTTTGCCGAGCAGAACATCGTTCGCACCGGCCGCCAGTCGATGCCGCTGACGTACGACAACGCGGCCTCGCCGTTCTACTCCGAGGCCGAACGGACGTTCGACTCCGCGCAAAACTGGAGCGTCGACGGTGCCGACACGCTGCTAGTGTGCTTCCAGGGTGTCCCCAGGCCGTTTGCCGAGTTGGCTTCCGGCAAGATCGTGATGGGTGCGGCCGGCACAGACATCTGGAACGCCGCCGACGAGTTCCGTTTCGCGTACAAGCCGCTCAGCGGCGACGGCTCGATCGTGGCGCTCGTCGAGAGCGTATCGCGTGCGAACGAATGGACCAAGGGCGGCGTGATGATCCGCGAGACGCTGGAGGCTGGTTCGCCGTTCGCAGCGGTGTACGCAACGCCGGATTACGGGTGCCGCTATCAGGCGCGTCTTACCGCCGACGTTGCGGCGGTCAGCGACAGCAGCGTGGTCACCACGGAGCAGACGGCTCTGGTCGCTCCGTACTGGGTGAAGATCGAGCGCGTGGGCAGCACGTTCAACGGCTACTACTCGACCGACGGAGAGAACTGGACAGCGATGGCGTGGAATCCGCAGACGATCGCGATGGGCGCGAACGTCTACATCGGTCTGGCGGTCACCAGCCACGCGACCGGTGTTCTGGCCAGTGCCGAATTCTCAAGCGTGACCACCACCGGGAACGTGACCGGCCAATGGGCGGTCGAGACCATCGGCGTTGAGCAGCCCGAGGGCAACGACGCCGGCCCGCTCTACGTCACGCTGGAAGACGCGGCGGGCAAGGCGGCGACGGTGAGCCATCCGGCCGGCGACAGCGCGGTCCTGCTGGCCGGCTGGAACGAGTGGCTGATCCCCATGAGCCAGTTCAACGGTGTGAACCTCGGCCGGATCGAGGTGTTCCGGATCGGCGTCGGCAACAGCACGAATCCGACCGCGGGCGGCACCGGCATCGTTTACATCGACGACATCAGCTACGGCCACCCCGCCGCGCAGTAGCGGGACCAGTCAAAGCACAACGGATGCCGACGGGGTGCCCCCATCGACATCGGTTGCGGAAAATGCATGTGTCGGGGTTCCTGTCTGGCCGCAGACAGGGGCCCCGCCTTTTTCCAGGCCTCGCGCCTCCCGGATTTCGGCTGGCGGTGGTCGGAATCCTGTTGAACGGGCGGCTCGAATCTGCTATAAGTGAACGTGGTCTGGGGCGTTGGTTCTGGGACGCTGCGGTCGACGCGCCAACGCCGGAGCTTATTGAGGATTCAGGGTTCAGATCCACCCGGAGGCCCTGAGTGAGGAGTGTCTTTTCGAGCATGCGGTCCAAGGGGGCAGGTGGGCTGTCTGCGCTCACGCCGCCCATTCTTCAGCTCCGCAGCAACGAGCATCCCGCATCCAAGAAGAAAGGAGGTGCCACAGAAGCCCTACATTTGCTCTGAACAGGTGAGAAGATTGAGTCATGGCGTTTCACATCTTCATAACGCCGGCGCGGAAGGAAGAACGCGTACTGCGGCGAAAGAAGGCGGGCAGGGTTTGTGGCCCTGAAAACGATTGTGTCATCGGTCTGCATCACGTCTGAGAAGGAGGACAATTATGGGTAGGAACAAACTGGTTGTATTGGCGTTCTGTGCCTTCGTGGCGGGCCTGATGGCCGGGCCGGTGGCGCAGGCAGGCGATCCGGCGCTCATCGCCTGGTGGAAGTTGGATGACGGGACGGGCACCGTCGTTCTGGACTCATCCGACTACGGGAATCACGGCACGGTCATGAATCCCAATGCGGGTCTGGGAGCCGGCGGCTCGGTCTGGGTCAATGACGCCGAACGTGGCATGGTCATCAGCTTCAATGGGGCCGACGGCAGCGGCGCGTACGTTACGACCCCAGTGACTACTCCTGCGATGACGATGACCAGCGGTTTTACGTGGGCCTTCTGGGCCAAGCAGCCCGCCGCCCAAGCGACGAACAACGACACCATCCTGGGCAACCGCTACGGCGGAACGGCATCCCCCCTTCAGTTCATCAAATTTACACCCACGCGGTTCGAGAACTACAACGACGACGGCTCCTACGTCAACGGAATCAACTACACCTCTATTCCCGCCGACGTCTGGATCCACCATGCTGTGGTCAAGGATGGGGCAGCTCTGACCTACTATCGCGACGGCGAGGTGATGCTCACCAACACGATGACGAAGACCCTCGATGAGAACCCATTCTACATGGGCGCTGACGGCTACAGCGGCGCACAGGAAAACTGGCAAGGTTACTTGAGCGACGTGCGGCTCTACACACGCGCGCTGAGCGCCAAGGAGGTCCTGGACGTCATGGCGGGCAAAGGGCCGACCTCGGAAACCGCCACGGACCCGGTTCCCGCGCACGAAGCGGTCGACATCCCGCGCGATGTTGTCCTGAGCTGGACGCCGGGCGAGTATGCGCAGACCCACGACATCTACTTCGGAACGGTCGCCGACGACGTGGCCAACGCCAGTCGAGCTGACTCCATGGGTGTGCTGGTCAGCCAGAATCAGGCCGCGGCCACCTTTGACCCCGACGGGCTGCTCGAATTCGGTCAGACCTACTACTGGCGGGTGGACGAAGTCAACGCCCCGCCGGACAGCACCATCTACAAGGGCGAGGTCTGGAGCTTCACCGCCGAGCCGTTTGCCTATTCCGTTGCTGGCGTCATCGCCACCAGCAACGGAAGCTCCGAAGACGCAGCCGGACCGGAGAACACCGTCAACGGCTCCGGCCTCAACGCCGCCGATGAGCACTCTGTAGAGACGGTGGACATGTGGCTCGCAACCCCGGGAGCGGAACCCTTATGGATACAGTATGAATTCGACGGCGTTTATAAGCTCCATCAGATGCTCGTCTGGAACTACAACTCGATGTTCGAGTTGATCCTTGGCTTTGGACTCAAGGGGGTCACCGTCGAGTACTCTGAAAACGGAACGGATTGGACGGTCCTGGGCGACATGGAACTTGCCCAGGCCACCGCCACGGAGACATATACCGCCAACACGACCGTGGACTTCGGCGGCGCGCCGGTCAAGTCTGTCCGGCTGAACGTCAACAGCGGCTGGGGCATGATGGGCCAGTTCGGGCTCAGTGAAGTCCGCTTCCTGTACATTCCCGCTCAGGCGCGCGAGCCTCAACCAGCCGATGGGGCTGTCGACGTCGAACCGGCAGCAGCTCTGAGCTGGCGTTCCGGCCGAGAAGCGGCCTCTCACGAAGTCTATCTCGGAACCGATCCGGCCGCCCTGGCTCTCGCGGGTACGGCGGCTTCTGCCAGCTTTGCGCCGGCCCTGGAGTTTGGGAACACCTACTACTGGCAGATCGTCGAGGTCAACGAAGCGGATGCCGTCCCGGCATGGGCCGGCGGCGTCTGGAGCTTCTCGACCAAGGAGTATGAACTGATCGACGGCATGGAAACCTATAACGACGACGTCGACGCCGCGACCACGATCTTCGACACCTGGCTTGACGGCTGGGTCAACAATACCGGCTCGACGGTCGGGTACTTGAATGCACCTTTCGCCGAGCGGACCATCGTCCGCAGCGGCGCGCAGTCGATGCCGCTCGAGTACGACAACGGCGTCGCGCCGTTCTATTCCGAGGCAGAGCGCCAGTTCGAGACCGCCCAGGACTGGATGCGCAACGGCGCCGATACACTCGTGCTGTACGTGCAGGGCGACGCATCCAACTCGGCCGAGGCGATGTACGTTCGGATCGAGGACAGCAGCGGAAAGAGCGCGTCGGCCGTGAACGGCGACGGGGTTATTACGCAGAGTCTGACGTGGCAGGAATGGGTGATTCCGTACAGTGATCTGTCCGGCGTGAATCTCAGCCGGGTCGAGAAGATGGTCATCGGCGTCGGCAGCGCGACCGCTCCGACGGCCGGCGGCACCGGCATCGTTTACGTCGACGACATCGGCTACGGTCGTCCGGCCGCACAGTAATGCGGTCTGCCGTACCGTGATCGACGCGGGCCGCTCAAGGCCCGAAGGGTCGATTGCCATAGGTGCACCGCTTGGGGTCTGCGCCTCTCCATGGGGCGCAGACCCCTGCTGCTTTCAATCAGGACACGGCCATCTCGTGGCTCAGAAATGCCGGTGCCCTAAAACCTGCACACACACGCTATATCGAACCATCCAGAAGTCTGCTTGCAGAACACCATCTTTTGCTGTATCGTCGGAAACCATGACAGCGAAAGTGATTAGAATCGATGGCGCCGATGCCTGCAGGGATGGACTCAGAACCGCAGCCGAAGTGGTGGAAGCCGGCGGTTTGGTCGCCTTCCCTACTGAAACCGTGTACGGAATCGCCTGCCGCGCCAGCCGGGCCGCCATCGCCCGGCTGGACGAAGTCAAGGGACGAGACACGAAGAAGCACTACACCTTGCACATCGGCCGCAATGACGACTACCGGGCGTACGTTCCGAAGGTCGATCCTCGCGTGGGGAATCTCGTCCGTCGCGCATGGCCAGGGCCTCTGACGCTGGTCTTCGAACTCCATCCGGTCGAACTGAGTCGTCAGAAAGGCCAGATGGGCGACGAGACCTTCGAAATCCTGTACAAGAATGGCTCCATCGGCATTCGCTGTCCGGACCATCCTGCGGCCACCACGCTGCTGCAACTGGTGCGTGGCCCGGTTGTTGCGCCCAGCGCGAACCCGCCCGGCTGCGATCCGGCTACCGACGCGGACCAGGTGATCGCTCAGCTTGGAGAGCGACTGGACATCATTCTGGACGGCGGCCCATGCAAGTATCGCAAGAACAGCACCGTGGCCCGCGTCGGCCGTCAAGGCGTGGAAGTGCTTCGAGAAGGGGTTTACTCACAAATGGATTTGCAGCCTATGGCAACGATGACGTTCCTGTTTGTCTGTACCGGGAACACCTGCCGCAGTGCGATGGCCGAAGGGCTCTTCCGGGCCCACCTGGCGAAAAAAATCGGCTGTAGCGTTGACGAGCTTGCACGGAAGGGATATAAGGTTCACTCGGCGGGCACAATGGATATGGTTGGCGTTCCGGCCAGCGACGGGGCTATCACGGCCTGCCGCCTGAAAGGAGTCGACATCACAGGCCATAGAAGCCGGCCATTGACTCGTTCCCTGATCGAGGCAAGCGATGTCGTTTTCTGCATGGCGTGGGCTCATTATGAGCAGGTTCGTTTTCTTTCTCCTGACGGTCAGGCCAAGTGCTCCCTGTTGGCTCACGACGTCGAGATTCCCGACCCCGTCGGGCAGCCGCAGGAGTGTTTCAACAAGTGTGCTGATATGATCCAGGCTGCCGTTGCGGCACGAATAGGTGAACTCGACATATGAAGGTAGCTGTCGGAAGCGACCATCGGGGCTTTGACGCCAAGCAACAGACGAAGGCCATCGTCAGCCAAATGGGACATGAGTGCGTCGATTTCGGGACGGACAGCACGCACCCGGTGGACTATCCCGATCTGGCCTATATCGTTGCCAAGGCCGTTTCGGAAGGGCAGGCCGACCGCGCGATCCTGATCTGTGCCACAGGCCTTGGGATGAGCATCGCGGCCAATAAGGTCAAGGGAATCCGGGCGGCTCTGTGCCATGACGAGCTTAGCGCTCAGATCTCGCGCGACCACAACGACACAAACGTCCTGTGCCTTTCCGGCGACCAGATCGGGGAGGTCCTGTTGCGCAAGATCGTGGAAGCCTGGCTCAACACCGAGTTCAGCGGCGGACGGCACCAGCGCCGTGTGAGGAAGATCCGCGCCATCGAGGAAGGACGCGATCCACGGGAACTGAACAACGGCTGACCGGACCGGCCGTCACACAACGCGCTGCGGCGGCACCGCGGGATGCGGTTCTGTGGAGGCGGCCTCGCCTATCGATCCCGGTGTTGTCACCCTGCCATTGGCCAGTTCTCTCGCACAGATTTCGTCCAGTGCCTGGAGTGTCTGTTCGAGCTTGGCTCGATATTGGCCGCGCTCATACCGCGTAATGTCTGTGGGCACCTCGATCGGCTCCCCAAATGCTACGTGCACGCGACCGAACGGCCATACGATGAGGAACCTGTCCCAACTCTTGAGCAGGCGCTTGTGTGTGGCATCGTAGCTGACCGGAATGATCCTGGCGCCGGTGATCTGCGCCAGTTTCACGATGCCCTCGTTGACATGGAACGCCGGTCCTCTCGGCCCATCGGGAGTGATGGCAATGTTGCGACCCTCGGCGATCTTGGCCGCAAGTCGACGAACCGCTTTCTGGCCCCCCCGGCTGGTCGATCCCCGGACGGCGTCCTGCCGAAGCTTGCGAACCAGAGCGGCGCCGTAATCCCCATCGCGGCTGAGGCTGACGAGCATCGCGACTTTGCATCGGCGCGCATGCTTGACATAAAAGTAGACCAGATAAAAGAGGCGACTGTGCCAGAAGGCGAAGATGTTGCCCCCCTGCTCCACATAGTCACGGAAGATGTGTTCGTCGGTCACAGTCAGGCGGTTGGAGCCACAGACACATCGCAGCAGAACGTTGAACAAGGACGCGAAGACTACGGTCAGAAATTTGTGCATGGTTCGATCCACAGGCTACCCGCTCACATGCACGGCTCGCACGGCCCGGCGCAGCGATCACATGAGGCATACGCTGCCGTCTGCGCGACCTCCCGGCCGCAACCTGCCACACCTGTCCGCGTCCTGATCGGCGCCGTCCCAGGTTCACGGCAGCCCCGAACTGACCGTCGCTACTGAAGCTTCTGCTGCAACTGCTCGAGCACGGAACGAATGGAGACGATCTGACTCTGGAGTTCCGTCATCTGCTGCGTTTGCGTTTTCAACTTGGTGCCCAACTGTTCGATCTTCGCCTGAGCCTCCCTGGCGTCCAGCACGGCGGCGTCACGAGACTGGCTCAAGGAAGCCACCTGCTTCTCCAAAAGCCCTCGCGTGTCCACCAGGTTCTCCACCATCACCTGAAGCTCGTCACGCGATTTCACCAGATCGCCGACGCGCTGCTGGAGCTGGCCCTTGTCCTGGCCCAGCTCGTCGATCTTCTTCTGCAACTCGATTCGAGCGGCGACCAGCTCATCGACCCTTGTGTTGAGCTGATCGCGGGAAACCGTCAGATCCCGCACTTGGCCCTGAAGCCTGTCGCGGGCTTCCACAGTGCCTGCCAGACCGGATTCGGCCTCCCCAAGCGACCGCTCGAGTTTCTCGACGTCCTGCTTGAGCGCGTCCCTTTGGGCCGTGGTCTCCTTCAAGCTGGCCTCCAGCTGCTCGACCTGCCCCTTCAGTTCCGTATTCTCCGTGCTTGTGCCGTTGCAGCCACATACACAGCCACACAGTGCCAACAGCCCTGCCAGTGTGCCAAACCAAGCCAATACGTGTCTGCTTTTCATCGTTCCGGTCCTCCTCCTGCACTCGGCCTCTGCCGAGGCATACACGGGCCAAGCCTTCCAGCCGTAGCAGGCCAAGCTCAGTTGCCCAGACTCACCCTCGGGTCTGTATTCAGTCGAATAACAAGATTGAGGATATCTTATTGATCGGCCACGGTCAAGCGCTTTCTGACCGCACCGGCGGATTCGGCGCAGACAGTGAGCGGCAGGCAACTCAAGCGGGAATCTCTCTGCAAACGGCCCTCGGGACGGGACGAAGAGTTACCCTACAGCCCCATGTGAGCGTGCAGATCAAGGAAGGTCTCGCCGGAACACGCTTCTGGCCGCTTGCGACGCGGCTATACCCTGGCGGTCGAGGTGTCTCTCTTGGCGGCCGCCGGGCGGCTCGTCGTCGCGATCCGGGACGCGCGCTCCACGGCCAGAGGACCCTGGAGTGTGGCCTTGCTGCCCAGAGAACGCCATTTCTGATAGCGGCTCTCGACCAACTCGTCTATCGGGACGTGCTGCAACTGGGCGAGGGTCTTGGCCACGTAGGTCTCGACGTTATAGACAGTGTCGTGTACGTTGCGATGGGCCCCACCCACAGGTTCGGGGATGATGGCATCGACCAGACCGAGCCGGTATAGGTCGCGGCTGGTCAGCTTGAGGGCCTCGGCCGCGTCCGGCGCCCGCGATCCGTCGCGCCACAGGATGGCGGCGCATCCCTCCGGAGAGATCACCGAGTAGTAGGAGAATTCCAGCATCGCCAGCCGGTCCCCGACCGCAATGCCCAGCGCCCCCCCGGAACCACCCTCGCCGATGCAGATGGAAATGACGGGAACCCTCAGACGCGACATTTCGCTCAGGTTCACTGCGATCGCCTGCGCCTGGCCGCGCTCTTCCGCCCCCACCCCAGGATAAGCCCCCGGCGTATCAATCAGCGTCACGACGGGCAGCCCGTATTTCTCGGCAAACCGCATCTTCGCCAGAGCTTTGCGGTATCCTTCCGGGTTCGGACAACCAAAATTGCAGACGATCTTCTCCTTGGTGGTCTTGCCCTTGTCCTGGCCGACGATCAGCACCTTGTTCCGTGCGATCTGTCCGATCCCGGTGATGATGGCGCGGTCGTCGCCGAACAGCCTGTCCCCATGCAACTCCCGGAAGTCCTTGACCATGAGGTTCAGATAGTCACGCAGGAGCGGTCTCTGAGGGTGCCGGGCGACCTGCACCGTTTGCCAGGCGGTGAGATTCGAGTAGACTCGCTTCAACTCGATAATCCGGTCTTTCTCGATACGCCGGATCTCGACGGAATAATCGATCCCCTTCTTGGCACTGAGCTTGCGCAACTCCTCCACCTGTCGCTCGAAGTCGGCCACCTTCTGCTCGAAGTCCAGGTAGCCACCGTTCGTCGGTCGATTGTTCTCACGCGCCATATTGTCGCTCAGCTCATCTGTTGTTTCCACCGTCCAACACATCCGTCAGACGGCAGTGAGACTGCCAAAAAAACAGCCCACGCCTGTGGCGGGGACTCATCTTTCGTTTGCCAGATCCGTCGGCCCGGTTTCAAGCCGTGAATCTTATCATTTTGCCCGGCCCCGGCAAAGAAAAAAATTGACAGGCCGGCGCGCCGGCTATACCTTTGGTCGTCGGCTGGGTTCTATCCATCGGTTATAAGGTCTTTTTGGTGAGAGACTTACGTCGCATCTGTGTCATTGGCCTCGGACTCCTGGGTGGTTCGATATCTTCGGCGGTTCGCCATCGACTGCCGGCCGTGTCCGTCGTTGGCTACAGCCATCGGGCTGCCACGCGGGCGAAGGCCCGGCGTTTGGCGATTGCCACAGAGGTGGCGGAGCAGCTTTCCGAAGCCGTATGCGACGTCGATCTGGTCATCCTGGCGACACCCATCTTCACGTTCGCAGAGTACTTCGCCCACCTCAACAAGCTGGTCCGGCGCGGCTGCATCATCACGGACGTTGGATCGACCAAGGTGCTTCCACATCGTTGGGCCCAACAGCAGTTGACCGATGGGGCCATTTACATCGGTTCGCATCCGATTGCCGGCTCCGAGCAGAGAGGAATCGAGTTCGCCAGGGACGATCTGTTCGTCGATGCCCGCTGCATTCTGACAACCGCAAGGGGCGTCAATCGAGGTACGCTGGGCGCTTTGAGGCAGTTCTGGTCGGACCTCGGCTGCTCGGTCGAGACCATGACTGCGGCCGAACATGACCGGATTCTCGCCAACGTCAGTCACCTGCCGCACATCATCGCAACCGGACTGGTCAATGCGAGCGATCCGCAAGACATGAGATCGGCGGGAAAGGGGTTCCTCGACAGCACAAGAATCGCTTCCGGCCCGGCCGATATCTGGACCGACGTGCTGCTGGCCAATGCCGACAACATCGTCGCAGGAATCGACCGCGTCCTCGCGGAGCTGACGGCTGTCAGGCACGCCCTGAAGGCCGAAGACCGGCAGACCATCCAAACCCTTCTGGAAGAGGCCCGCCGCAAGCGCGCCGCACTCGTCAAGTACAAGATCAGAAAGAAGGAGCTATTGTGAAGCAATGGCGTTTCGAGGTGTTCAACCGGGCCGGCTTTTCGGATGTGCATGGCAACGGCGTGCTGGAGGACATCCGTGAACTTGGAATCACCACGATCGAGGCCGTGCAGTCGGCCAAGGTGTTTCTCATCGAAGCGGATTTCGACCAAGCCTTCGCCCATCGCCTCGCCAAAGAGCTGTTGAGCGACCCGGTCTGCGAGGAGTACTACATCGGGCGCAGCGCCGCCCCCGCCGGTCTGGCGCGTGCGACGCTGATCGAGGTCCATCTCAAGAGCGGCGTCACCGATCCGGTGGCCGAATCCGTTACCGCAGCCATTTCCGACATGGGCGTCGCGGGAGCACACGTCCGGACCGCCCGCAAGTACGTTTTGCTGGGCGAGATCCGTCCCGCCCAGATCGAGACCATTGCCAAGCGGGTCCTGGCTAACGACTGCATTGAGGACGTGGTCGTGGGCGACGAAGCCGAGCCGCCCAGCCCTCACCTGAAACCCTACGAGCTGCGCATCACGCATTGGCCCATTCGCGATCTCGACGACGGCGGCCTGGAGACGCTCAGCAAGCAGCGTGACCTGTTCCTGAACCTGACCGAGATGAAGGCGATTCAGGCTTACTTTCGCCGGCTCGAACGCGAGCCGACCGACGTGGAGTTGGAAAGCTTGGCCCAGACCTGGAGCGAGCATTGCGTCCACAAGACGCTTCGCAGCGCCGTCGAGATGACCATCGATGGGCAGACGAAGCGCTTCGACAATCTGCTCAAGGAGACCGTTTTCAAGGCGACAAAGGACCTCGACAAAGACTGGTGCATCTCGGTGTTCGCCGACAACGCGGGGGTGGTGGAGTTCGACGAGGAGTCGGCGGTCTGTTTCAAGGTCGAGACGCACAACCACCCGTCGGCCCTCGATCCTTACGGCGGGGCCGCAACGGGCATCGGTGGCGTCATCCGCGACCCGATGGGCACCGGCATGGGCGCCCGCCCGATCGCGAACACCGACATCTTCTGCTTCGGCGAGCCCGACAAGAGCCTCGATCAGATCCCCAAGGGCGTGTTGCACCCCCGGCGGATCATGAAGGGCGTAGTCGCGGGCGTCCGCGACTATGGCAACCGTATGGGCATTCCCACGGTCAACGGAGCGATCTACTTCGACGACCGCTACCTCGGCAATCCGCTGGTCTACTGTGGCAACATCGGCCTGATGGATAAGGACAAGGCCTTCAAGCACCCCCAGAGCGGCAACCTCATCGTGGTCGTCGGAGGGCGGACCGGACGCGACGGGATTCACGGGGCGACCTTCTCCAGCGGCCAGATGACGCACGAGCACGAGACGGTGTTCTCCCACGCCGTCCAGATCGGCAACGCGATCACCGAGAAGAAGATGCTCGACGTACTCGTCCAGGCCAACGAAGCCGGCCTCTATGAGGCGATCACCGATTGCGGCGCGGGCGGGCTGAGCAGTGCCGTCGGCGAGATGGGCGCGGAGCTTGGCGCCGAGGTGGACCTTGACACCGTTCCGCTCAAGTACACGGGCCTGAGCTATACGGAAATCTGGATCAGCGAGGCGCAGGAGCGGATGGTCCTGGCGGTCAAGCCCGAGAACCGTGAGGCGATCCTGAGAATCTTTGAAAGCGAGAACGTCGAGGCGACGGTCATCGGTCGCTTTACCAACGACCGGAAGCTGCGCCTGCGCTGCCACGGCCAACAGGTAGCGGAGCTGGACATGGACTTCCTCCACAATGGCGTGCCGAAATACAGCCGCCAGGCGATCTGGACCACGCCGGCTCTGAGCGAGCCGGTCACCGCCGATAAAGACCACTATAACGACGAGCTACTGGGCATCCTCTCGTCGTACAACGTCGCCAGCAAGGAATGGGTCATCCGTCAGTACGACCACGAGGTGCAAGGCGGCTCGGTCGTCAAACCCCTCGTCGGCGTGGTGAACGACGGCCCCGGCGATGCGGCGGTGATCCAGCCGAAGCTGACCAGCTCCCGCGGCCTGGCGATCAGTTGCGGCATGAATCCTCTCTACGGAGACATCGATCCGTACTGGATGGCGATGGCGGGAATCGACGAGGCCGTGCGGAATCTGATCTGTGTCGGCGGACGGTTCGACCGCATCGCCCTGCTGGACAACTTCTGCTGGGGCAACTGCACGAACCCGCGAACGCTTGGCACCCTCGTGCGGGCCGCCCAGGCCTGCTACGACGGCGCGATGGCCTACGGCGCCCCGTTCATCTCCGGGAAGGACTCGCTCAACAACGAGTTCGCCTGCGAGGACGGCACGACCATCTGCATACCGGCGACCCTGCTGATCAGCGCCATGTCGATCGTGGACGACGTTGAGAAATGCGTGACGATGGACGCCAAGAAGCCGGGCAACCTGCTGTTCGTCGTCGGGCGAACCAGCAACGAACTGGGCGGATCGCACTACTACAAGCTCCGTAGTCAGCTCGGCGCTAACGTGCCCAGGCTGGACCTCGAACTGGCGCCGCAGATCGCGCGTAAGATCGCGCAGGCCATCGCCGACGGGCTGGTGGCGAGCTGCCATGATTGCTCCGAAGGCGGGCTGGCGGTCGCCTTGGCGGAGATGGCTTTCGCCGGCGGGCTGGGCATCGAAGCGGACCTGCACGGACTGCCGACGTCGAAGGACTGCACCCGGCTCGACGGGCAATTGTTCAGCGAGTCGAACAGTCGCTATGTGGTCGAGGTCGAGCCGCGTCACTACGACGCCTTCGCCAGGCTGATGTTGAATCTGCCGTTTGGGCAGATCGGCAAGGTCACAGCCGGCTCGAGACTCGTGATTCGTTCGCGCGAGGGCAGGAACGTGGTCGACGCGGAGATCGACATCTTGAAGCAGGCATGGCAGAAGACACTGGACTGGTAACGGAATTGGCTGGAGCACGAGGACAGGAAATGGCAGAGGTTCGAGCATTGGTGTTGCGGGCGGCCGGAGTCAATTGCGACATGGAAACGCGGCACGCGCTGGAGTTGGCCGGGGCCGAGGCCGACCGCATCCACGTCAACCGATTGATCGAAGACAAGAGTCTGCTAGATCGGTATCACATCCTGGTTTTCCCGGGTGGTTTCAGCTATGGCGACGACGTCGCCGCCGGGCGGATTCTTGCCAACCAGATCGTGCATCACCTGGCCGACCCGATCCGGCGTTTTATCGACGACGGCAAGCTCGTACTGGGCATCTGCAACGGCTTCCAGGTCCTCGTTAAAATGGGCGTCCTGCCGGGCAACGGCGCGTTCAAGCAGGAGCAGGTCACGATCACGTACAACGACAGCGGCAAGTTCGAGGACCGCTGGGTTCACCTGCTGCCGCAGACCAACCGCTGCGTCTTCATCGAGCCTCAGCGGCAGATCTACCTGCCCGTCGCGCACGGTGAGGGCAAGGTCGTCACGGCCGACGCCGCAACGCTCGAACGCCTCAAGTCCGAAGGATTCATCGCTTACAAATACGTCGGTCCCGACGGCGAAGAAGGCCCCTATCCGATCAATCCGAACGGATCGGTCGAATCCATCGCCGGCCTGACGGACAGCACCGGCCGCGTCCTGGGCCTGATGCCGCACCCCGAGCGGTTCGTCCGGCGCACGCAGCACCCGCACTGGACCCGGCTCGGCGAAGACCTCGATCCCGACGGCATCAAGATCTTCCGCAACGCCGTGCGATACGCCCAGGAGAACCTGCTCCAGTCATGCTCGGCGTAGCCAAAAAGGGAGGTCGCGGCGCGCTCAATCGTGGCGGTACAGCGTCACGCGAAGGATACGCGGTCGATCGGAACCGGCGAACCGGTCGTGGTCGTTCGGCGGCAGCTTGGCCACCCAGTGGGCGCCGGTCTCGTCGCCGTTGAGGCAGCGTCCCGGAAGCCATTCCTCGCCCTCGTAGACGCCTTCCCAGACCTGGAGAATGCCCGCGTGACGCGGGCCGGGCGTGGCGGGCGAGAAGTTCACCTGGAACCCGTTGCCCGCGACGAGGTACTCATCGGGACCGGTGTTGATGATCAGGCCGTACGACATGTCCGCTTGGCCCTTCGCCTGCCTGTTGTAGCGGACGTTCGCGCGGTAGGCGCCGACGTCGATCGTGATCCCTTCCTGATCCACGCTCTGCTGAAGAATCCCCGCCATCTTCGCGGTTCCCTGGTACTTTGTGATCAGCGGCATCAGTTGGCGCAGCAGGTCGTAGCTCTCGACCAGCGGGTGGTCGGCGTCGACGTCCTCGATGCCGAACGGCGCAAAACACATCGCATCGTGTTCCGCAATTGCCCAAAAGGCGTTGCGCGCCGCCTCGGGCCCCTGCCGGGCCTCGGGGATCATCAACGGGTTGCCTGAGCGAACGTAGCTGGCGCAAACCGCTTTGAAATCGAGAAGATAGATGTCAGGTGCGAGAAAGTCGATCGCGGGGGCGGCCGCACGCCAGATGTCCATCACGCGCGAAACGGGGCCACCGCTCGGGTAGTCGCCCGGCTTCTGCTTGTCATTCTGCACCAGCCAGGCATTGGCGTACATGGGCAGTGCGTACTCGGCCTTGCCCGCCTCGGCGATTCTGCCGATGTAGCGCGCCATGTGCCAGGCCATGAACACCTCGTCCGTCCAGACGCTGTCGCCGAAAACCTCCGTCCACGTTCCCGTGTCTCTATGACCCGTCGAGGCCCACAGTTCGTTGACCTCGGCAAGCAGGCTGTCCTTGTGTTCTGTGAGATAGTCGATCAGCTCGCGAGGCACCGGCGAACGAAAGGCCGCCTCCGCAGCGGCACTGTGATCCCGCGATTCCGGCATCAACCCGACCTCGTTCTCCACCTGGGTCATGACAACCGTGTGCTCATCCGAATCGACCTCGCGAAGGTACCGCATCAGAGCGGCAAAGGCATTCGCGTCCGCCTGGCAGGACGCCTCGTGGAAGGGAGAAAGCACGAGCTTGTTGTCGCCGTTTCTGCTCTGGGCGCGCGGGAAACGCAAGAGGTCTTTCTTCACCCAGGTCGGGATGTAGCTCGAAACCCCGTTCTTCCAACTGCCGAACCAGAGCAGCACCAGCTTGAGGTCGTGCTCGCGGGCGCTTTCGAGCAGGCCATCGACCAGCGAGAAATCGAACTGTCCTTCCGCCGGCTCGACCAGCTCCCACGTGACTGTCGCCAGCACCGTGTTGAGATTCAGGGCGACGAGCTTGTCCCACATCGGCTCCATGTACTCCAGGCTCGACGCGCTGGAGTTGTGCAATTCACCGGCCAGCATTACGAAGGGTTCGCCGTCGACGATGAGCTGGGTCGCCGTGCCCTGTCGGGCCAGATGGGGAATGTCTTCGGCGCGGATGGTCAGCGTCTGGGACATCGCGAGAAGCAGAACCACTGAGGCTCGTTTCAAGAAGGCTCTCTGGTGCATTGCTTCACTCCCTGAATCATGTTGCAGACTTTTGCCCTCGCTGACTCGGAGGTCGTCAGGTCAGCATTTGTCTCAGTCGACTTGTAAGCTCATTCAAAGGTTCGCCCGGCGGCACATCCGGCCTGTCTGGCAGCAGTCTCTGCATCCGGCGCTGCAAACCAGGCTCAATGTCGCCTGCGCCGTCCAACAATTCGTACACAGGGACGCAGACAAAAGGACGCGCCAGGTCCGGGTGTGGCAGACAAACCGTCCCGTCGTCCCGGGCGAGATCGCCGCAGAGCACCAGATCGAGATCGATCGTACGCGGCGCGAACTTGTCGGCGCCGCGCCGGCGGCCCAATTCCTCCTCGATCGGCCTGAGTAACTCGTCCCGAATCTGCGTGGGACTCAGGGCCGTGTCGATCCGCCAAACCCCATTGATGAATTCGGGCTGGTCCGGCCGGCCGACAGGCTCGGTCCGGTAGAAGGTGGAGGAACCGGTCACACGTACCCGGCTTCGCAGAAACTCCAGGGCCGCCACGATATTCGACTCGGGCTGAATGTTCGAACCGACGCTGATAAAGGCAACGGACAGTCCCTGGGTATCATACATCACAGGTTCGCCTGTCTCTGACGATGCGTACGCTGACGGTTCGAGCGAAACGTAGCGCGCCCGGCTTTTCCACGGTGACCGCGACGCGCTCGACCCGGTCGCGGCGCACGCAGATGTCCGCGATACTCTGCGCGAGGGCCTCGATGAGCCGGAATTGCGACCGCTCGACCGCCTCCAGGATGTCTTTCTTGAGGGCCTTGTAGTCCACCGTGTCTTCGATGGCGTCGCTACTCCCGGCGGCGCGGAGGTCCGCGAACAGCACGATCTGTGCGATGATGTCCTGCTTCTCGCGTCGCTCATCCTCTCCGACGCCGACGATGCAGCGGAATCGCAGATCGTCGATCGCAATCTGGTCGAGGGGTAGCGGCTCGGGTCCGTCAGTCATACATGTGTCCCTTCATGTGGTACCCGCCGTCGACGTAGATCACCTGCCCGGTGATGAAGCGGCTGCGAAGCAGGAAGAGCACCGCGTCCGTCACCTGGGCGGGATCGCCGTAGCGGTTGAGCGGATTGCAGCGGGCCAGTTTCTGGAGGTAGCTTTCATCCTCTCCGGCCGGCGGCAGAATCAGTCCGGGGGCCACCGCATTGACCGCGATCCCTGGCGCCAACTCCAGGGCCAGCATCCGCGTCAGCGTCAGCAACACGCGCTTGCTGATGTGGTATGCCGCGTGCTGGCGGTCGTACACCGTGACACGGGTGTCGAGCATGTTGACGATCGAGCCGCCTCGGTTCTGTCGAGCCAGGGCGCGAGCCAGGATCAGGGGGGCCGTCGCGTGGAGACGCAGGTTCGCTTCGAGCGACTGCGCGGAGGCCTCCCAAAGGGTCTCCTTCTCGAACGTCGAGGCGCTGTTGATGAGGATGTCGATCGGCCCGGCGTCCTGCGTGGCGCGGTCGAAGAGGCTCTCGGTCTGTCCTGCGTCCGAAAGGTCGCCCGGAACGGACCAGGCAGAGACTCCGAGGCCACGAATCTCCTCACACAGTGAGGCCGCGTCTTCTGCGGAGCGGTTGTAGTGGACGACGACGTTGGCGCCCTGCTGCGCCAGCGCCAGCGCGATAACCCTGCCGAGCCGCCTGGCCGCACCGGTGACCAGGGCTGTTTTGCCTGCCAGAGATGTGCTGGAATCGTCCATCATTGTCCAATCATCCAGACGCAATGCGGTCATTCTACCAGAAGCCCTTCCGACTGAAAAGGATCGATCGGATCGGCAAAACCGTCGAGGTTGACCCTGCCGGGTGGTCCGCCTACAATAGTCCGCCATGCCGACAGACATTCCGACCGAAGGGATCTTTGCCGTTTACAAAGAACGCGGAATGACGTCACACGACGTTGTCGACGCAGTACGCCGAGCCACCGGCGAGAGGCGCGTCGGCCACGCCGGCACGCTCGATCCGCTGGCCAAAGGCGTGCTGGTCGTCGGCGTCGGACGCGCCGCGACTCGCCTGCTCGGCCGGCTCACGGAAAAAGACAAGGAATACGTTACGCGGATCCACCTGGGCGTCCGCAGCACGACCGATGACGGGGAAGGCAAAAAAGAGGAAGTCCCGGTGGACGAGATTCCCAGCGAAGACGACGTCCGCGCATCGCTGCACAGGTTCAGCGGAGTGATCTCGCAGCGACCTTGCGCCTTCTCGGCGCTTAAGCTCCAGGGCCGACCCGCTTATCGTCTGGCTCGCAAGAACCACGACCTTGAATTGGCCCCCCGACAGGTTGAGGTCAAGGAAATCGAGTTGCTGGCGTACAAATGGCCCTGGGTGGACGTGCGAATGGTGACGGGGCCGGGCGTCTATGTCCGCGCCATTGCGCGCGATCTGGGTGAGACCCTCGGCACCGGCGGGTACGTGGAAGAGCTGGAGCGGACTCGCGTGGGCCCGTACACGGCCGATCAGGCCGTGCGCGTGTGCGACCTGCGTAGGGGCGGCCCGTTGACGCAGTCGCCGTGATCTGCGGGCGGCGTGCGGCGCCGACACGCATGTCAAAGGCTGTAGAGTTCCTCGTCCTGGAGGACGGTGAAACCGGCGGCCGCAACGATTTCCTGGGCCTTCATCAACTGCGGCTGGTCGATCTCCATGCAGCAGACGCCCGTCTTGTGCGGCTGGAGCACGAAGCCATAGGCGTCGATGACGTTGATGTTGTGCTCGGCCAGAGCGGAGGTCAGCCGATGGAAGTTGCCCGGCTGGTCCGGCACGGAGATCGCGAGAATGTCCTTCAACGCACACGCACAGCCCAGTTCCGCCAGCGCCAGATACGCGTCATTGGGCCGGTCCACGATCAGCCGCAAGAGCCCGTAATCACCCCGGTCCTGGATGGTGAAGGCGCGGATGTCGATGTTGCTCCGGTGAAGGTTCTGCGTGATCGTCTTGAGCCGCCCGGCGCGGTTCTCCACGAAGATCGTCAGTTGCTTGGCCATAGTCGATCCCTCAGTCTTTGGGTCGCTCGTCGACGACACGCTTGGCTTTGCCCTCCGAAACCGGCAGCGAGCCTGGCTCGTGCAGTTCCACGTTCGGGCTGATCACGATGGATGAACGCAACTCCTCGCGGATGCGCGCCCGCAGCGCTTCGAGCTTGGCGACGTCGCCGAGAAACAGCTTGGGATAGATCTCCACCTTCACCGTCAGGCGATCGAGCGCCCCCTTCTTGTCGACGTGGATCTGGTAGTTGGTCGCCACTTCGGGGACCTTCATGATCTTCTCTTCGATCTGGGACGGGAAGACGTTGACTCCATTGATGATCAACATGTCGTCGGTGCGTCCGAGAATGCGCGAGAGCCGCCGATGGGTCCGGCCGCACTCGCATGGCTCGGGATGCAGAAAGGCCAGATCCCGCGTGCGATACCGCAGGATCGGCATGGCCCGGCGGATCAGGTTGGTCAGCACCACTTCGCCTTCCTGGCCGTCCTCTACGTTGCGGCCTGTGGTTGGGTCGATGATCTCGACGATGTAGGCGTCTTCCCAGAGGTGCATGTCTTTGCGACAGACACACTCGAAGGCTACACCCGGACCGTTCAGCTCGCTCAGACCGTAGGAATTGAAGGCCTGAATGTGCAGCAGGTCGTCGATCTTCCGCCGCGTATTCTCCGAGTGCGGCTCGGCGCCGATGAACGCTCGCCTCAAGGCCAGATCGCCCGCCTTGACGCCTTCGGCCTCGAACTGCGAGTGAATATGCAACAGATAGCTCGGGGTCACATGCAGGATGGTCGTCTGGAAGTCCTTCATCGTCTGTATCTGGCGCTTTGTGTTGCCGCCGCCGATGGGAATCACCGCCATGCCGACGCGTTCGGCCCCGTAGTGAAGCCCCAGCCCCCCGGTGAACAGGCCATAGCTCATCATGTTCTGAAAGATGTCCTGTGCCGAAGCCCCGGTGGCGACAATGCTCCTGGCCAGCAGATCGGTCCAACGGTCCACGTCGTCGCGGGTGTAATAGATGACCGTCGGTATGCCGGTGGTGCCGGAGGAAGAGTGGATTCGGACGACCTCGGTCATCTCCACAGCCAGCAGGCCCTTGGGAAAACTTCGCCTCAGGTCGTCTTTGGTCGTGAACGGGATGCGTTCGAGGTCCCGAAAGCCCCTGATGTCTTCGGGACTCCGGATGCCGACGGAAGAGAGCTTCTTGTTGTAGAAAGGTGTTTTGAGGGCCCACGAAACCATGTCCCGCAGGCGCTCCAACTGGACGGTCTCGAGCGAGGCCCGATCCAGTGTCTCAATCTCTTTGCTCCAGAATGGTATGTCCATCTGCCGGCTCGGTCTCGAAAAAGTGCGCTTGCGGCCCGGACCCCGAACCGCGATGCCAACCTGGTGGTGACGGTCGCCCTGCGGCTACAGCCCCTCGATCTCCTGCTTGGTCACGATGGAGATGCTGTGCTTGGCGAGGACCCGCTGAGCGGCGTCGGTATCTTCAAAGCGAAAGACCAGAAGGGCTTTGTCGCTGTGCTTCTCGACGAATCCGTACATGTATTCGACGTTGACGTCGCTGTCCGCGAAGATCTTCAGGACGGCGGCCAGCCCTCCGGGATTGTCCGGTACCTCGACGGCCACCACGTCGGTGAAGTTGGCCACGAAGCCATGCTCGCGCAGGAGCTTGACGGCCGCGTCGCACTTGTCCACGACCATCCGCAGGACGCCGAAACTCTCCGTCTCCGCGATGGTCAGCGCCCGGATGTTCACGTGGTGGGCGCCCAGAAGGGAACACACGTCGTACAGCCTTCCTTTGCGGTTTTCGAGAAACACCGATATCTGCGTGATCTTCATGGTGAACCCCTATAACGTTCGCTTGTCCACGATTCTCTGCGACTTGCCCATGCTCCGTTCGATCGTCTTCGGCTCGACGAGCGTCACTTTGACGCCGATCGACAGGACGTTCTGGATCTCCTTGCGGATTCTCTCACGCAGCTCGCTGAGGTGCCGAATCTCATCGGAGAAGAACCTCTGTTCCACTTCCACCAGCACCTCGACTTCGTCGAGCTGTCGGGCCTTTCGGTCTACCACGATCTGGTAATGGGGCTGTGTGCCCTCGATGCCGACCAGGACGTGCTCGATCTGGGACGGGAAGACATTGATGCCGCGAACGACGATCATGTCGTCGGTGCGGCCCTTGATCTTGCTGATTCTCGGGCTGGTCCGGCCGCAGCGGCATTTGTCGTAGCGGATGCTCACGATGTCGCGCGTGCGGTAGCGGATCAGAGGAATCCCCTGCTTGGTCAGCGTGGTGATCGTCAGTTCGCCGTCCTGGCCTTCCGGCACCTCCTCGCCGGTGGCCGGATCAATGACCTCCGGGTAGAACACGTCGCTGAAGATGTGCAGCCCGTCCTTATGCTGGCACTCCTGGGCGACGCCGGGACCGATGATCTCGGACAGGCCGTACACATCCGTCGCCAGCATGTTCCAGGCCGCTTCGATCTCCCGCCGCATCGATTCGCTCCAGGGCTCGGCGCCGAAGATGCCGATCTTCCAGTTGCCCTGGGTTGGGTCGATCCCCAGCTCTTTGGCCTCCTCGGCCATGTAGAGAGCGTAACTGGGCGTGCATCCGAGAATCCTGGGTTTGAAGTCCTGCATGATCTTGAGCTGGCGCGCCGTCTGGCCCGAGGAGGTCGGGATGATGCGCAGGCCCATTTCCAGGGCGCCGTAGTGGAACCCCAGTCCGCCGGTGAAGAGACCGTATCCGTAGGCGATCTGGATCGTGTCGCCCGGCTCGGCGCCCGCGCAGCACAGGACGCGGGCCATGACATCGCCCCACAGCTTCAGGTCGTCCTTCGTATAGCCGACGAGGGTGGGATTGCCCGTGGTGCCGCTGGAGACGTGGATCTCGTGGATCTGATCCTGCGGCGCCGAGAACAGCCCGTACGGATAGTAGTCCCGCATGTCCTCCTTGGTCGTGAAGGGCAGCCTCTTGATGTCGTCGATGGATTGGATGGCGTCGGGGTTGACACCCGCGGCATCGATCTTCTGTTTGTAGACGGGACAGTTGCGGCAGATGTAGGGGATGAGCTTCTTGAGGTGGTGCGATTGCAGGGCCTTGAGCCCCGCCAAATCCAAACATTCGACGTCTTTTTTCCAGATCATGGTCGACCGATCTCCCTTCCCGTCAGGAACACCTTCTTGTTCTCCGCCACGACGGCGGGTTTGAAGACGGTCTCAATCGCCTTCATCCAACACTCTTCCCGGATGGGCAGCTTCGGAGCGAGGACACCCACCAGGGCCGTATTGAGGCATCGCGGATTGTCGATCGCGGCCTGGGCCTTGTCGAGGAGGTCCGTCAGATCGACGCCGTCCTTCTTGAGAAAGGCCTTGAGTCTCGGCTGTTCGTCATGGTGGAAACAGACCAGGAAATCGGCGCCTCCGGTGACGATCAGCGGCGAATAGACCTTTTTGCCGAAGCGCAGATGGGATTCGACCGAGCCGCCCCGCTGGGCCATTCCGTGGACTTCCGATTTCTTGATGTGATAGCCGGCGTACAGGGCCGCCCACCCGCAAATTTCCGAGGCCTTCAAAACGCCCTGTCCGCCGATTCCGCCGAAGGTAATGCTGTATACTGTGTCTTTCATGGGATCGCGGCAACCCTATCTCTTGAGCAACCGGCACGGATGCCGTGAGACGATCACGGACAGCGCGTCCTCGTTGACTCGTTTCTCCAGAATCTCGGCAAACGCCTTCACGTCCATCGGGTCCACCACGTCGACGTTGTCGGCGCCACAGGCCCGGCAGAGGTCTTCGAGAATCAGCTTCCTGGTCGGTTCATTGCGAATCGTCAATCCCGTCGCCGGATGCTGCTGGCCGCCCGTCATGGCGGTCGTGGAGTTGTCGAGGATGAGAATCACGCCTTTGGCCTTGTTGTAGGCGGCGTTGATCAGTCCCGTAACGCCCGAGTGGACGAACGTCGAGTCGCCGACCACGCCGACGATTTTCTTGTTGTCCGGCGCGCCTCGGCGCCAGCCCTCATGCCAGGTGACGCCGGCGCCCATGCACAGACACGAATGCAGCGCCGAGGTCGGCGGCAGAGACGCCAGCGTGTAGCAGCCGATATCGCCCGCGACATAGGCGTCCATCTTCTTCAGAGCAGCGAACGAGGCCCAGTGCGGACAGCCGGCGCACAGACGGGGCGGTCGCTTCGCCACCTTCTTTTCCCGCTTGGCCCGCCCTGCTACAATCTGGGGCATCGATTCGGGAGTCAGCTCCCCAATGCGGAATGACGGGTCCTTGGCGGTGAACTTGACGCCCAGCGTCCTGACGTGCTCTTCGAGGAAGGGGTCCAGCTCTTCGACAACAAAGAGCTTCTTGACCGTCTTGGCGAACGCCTTGATCTTGTCGTCGCAGAACGGATAGCTCATGCCGAGCTTCAGGTAGGACGCGTCGGGATAAACGTCTTTGAGGTACTGGTAGGCGACACCCGAAGTGATGAACCCGAGCTTGCCGTTGCCCCGTTCGACGCGGTTGAACCGGCTCCGTTCGGCCAGTGCTTTGAGCTTGACCAGCCGTTTCTCGACCAGGATATGTCGCTGATAGGCGTGCCCCGGCACCATCACATACTTGGGGGCGTTCCGCTCGAAGGCCGGCTTCGGCGGCACCCGGCGTTCGCCCAGGGCCACGTCTTCCTTCGTGTGGGAGACCCGCGTGGTCATCCGCACCATCACGGGCGTGTCGAACCGCTCGCTGAGGTTGAACGCCTCCTGAATGAACTGCTTGGCCTCCGCGGGACTGGACGGCTCCAGCATCGGCATCTTCGAGTAGATCGCCACCCAGCGGGTGTCCTGCTCGTTCTGGGAGGAGTGCATGCCGGGATCGTCGGCGACTACGATGACGAATCCGGCGTTGACGCCGGTGTAGGAGGACGTCATCAACGGGTCCATCGCGACGTTAAGCCCCACGTGCTTGCAGGCGAACAGGCTGCGGACCCCGGCCACCGCGGCGCCAAGGGCCACCTCATAGGCCACCTTCTCGTTCACGGACCACTGCGCGTCGACGTCTTTGAACCCCGCCAGGGTTTCCAGGATTTCGGTGGAAGGGGTCCCCGGATAGGCACAGGCAACCCCCAGACCCGCCTCATAGGCTCCGTACGCCAGCGCTTCATTGCCGGAGAGCAATGCTTTCTGTGATACTGTCTTCTTTGCCATATGGCCTGATTATAGCAGTCCACGCCCCCGACTCAACGAAAAAGGGGCCTCCCGGATGCCGGAGGCCCCCCTTTTTTCGGAGATCGTGACGCCGGTTGTCCCCTTAGAACGTGTACTCCAGGTTGAACCGCAGCCAGAGGGCCTCGTCGTCGTTGGCACTGGCGTAGTAGTCGCCCGGGAAGAAGTACTCACCGAGCAGGTGGCCCTTCAACTGCTTGCCAAACGTGTAGTTGGCCCAGCAGGTAATCAGGTGCCCACGGAAGTTGCTGTCGTCGTCCAGCGTCAGCCCAGGGCTCCAGGGGACGCCGGTCTCATCGGCCCACAGAGCGTGATAGTCGGTCGAGATCTGCCAGTTCTTGTGCGGGCGGAACTTGTGACCGACATTGAGGCGGATCAGATTCGTGCTGTCGGCGATCATCGTCTCCTGCGTGTAGGTGTAAATGAACAACTCGCTCCACCGCGGCCACTTGGCCCAGAGCAGATCGAACTGCTCGTTGTCATCCGTATCGGGATCATCGCCCGAGGCGTACTCGCCGCCGATGTGCAGGCTGTTTTCCAGCTTGTCCTGGAAGGAATACTCCAGATTGGCCAAGGCTCCGTATGCCTCCAGGTCCTGCATCTCCCCAGCGGAGTAGTCGCTTGTGATGTCGGACTTCTCGCCCGTCTGGATGGCGCCTTCGACGCGGTACTTCCATCGCTCGGCCGGGGTCCCGGAGATCGCGCCGCCAAACGTGAGGATCTCCGCTTTCCGCGTCCAGAACGCCGGCATCTCCTCGACCGTGCTGTCGGGCGGATTGTCGTTCTTGTACATGAAGAAGCCTTCGAGCTGGGTCTTCGCCAGCGATTTGTTCGTCAGGTACAGGATGAGCCCGCGCTCGTCCGCCGGCGTCAAGGCCCGGTTCTCGTCGCTGATGGGCTCCAGCCAGCGGTCCGACTCGACGCCATGATCGATGTAGACGAAGTCCATCTTGGTGTTCTTCTCGGTCCAGTCATAGGTGAAGCGGGCTGCGTCGAGGAAGAACGTCCGCGAGCCGTCCAGCGGCGTGCCGTCCATCACCAGCCACCCGACACCGTAGGCCATCAACATGTCCTGTCGCCCGATTCTCGCTGACAGCGGCAGGCCAAACAGATTGTTCACGTTCACATAGAAGTTGTCGAACAGCGCTTCGTCGAAGTCGACGTCCTGGGGTTTCTTCGGCGGATCGTCCCACGTGCGGAATTCCCAAGCCAGACGCGTGTGGAAGCTCACATCCTCATCGAGGATCCACTTCGTCCACCAACGCGTACGATATCGCTGGAAGTCGTACCGATTGTCAACGCTCTCCTTGTTGAGCGTATCGATGTTCTCCGCGTAGATCGTTCGAAAACGATGGTCCAGCCCCATTTCCAGGTACGGGTTGGGGTGATGGAAGGTGTTCCAGAACTCCGTCCAGGCGTTCGGCGGCGCCGCCGTCGGGCTCTCCGTTTCGGCGGCCTGAGCCCACAGGCCGAACGTCAGGACCACGACCCCCACCATGGTTGCCAATGTCACTGCTCTCTGTCTCATCTACAGCTCCCTTCAGCCATCCCCATGTGCCATGTTCAATCCGCCGCCACACGGCGAGCCACCGCATCTATCGACCGAAGCCCAAATCGCGACGATCCTCTGCCGCCGGCTTGGCCACCAAGGTCACAGTCCTCGTGACCGGAAGAGAAAGATGGAATGACCGGATTCTCCACAACTCCCAATAGTCTGCGCCCGTACGTCACGGCCTGCCCTGCCCAGGACATACCCAGCGCTCCCAAGAGCACGCCACGCACAGAGACCATTGCCCGCGTCTCGTGGGCGGAGCCAAGGCCGACGCATATACTATTCTAATCGGATAAGGATACCCGGAAACAGCACAAAAACAAGGGGTTTTTCCGGACAACCTCATAAAATGTACCATATACCGGCTCGGAACCCCCTGCCGCCATGGAGGATTCCAGAGGATATCAGACGGCTCTCCACAGCGATGCCTGACCTCTGGAAGACCCGAATATCAATTCGATTTGACAGGCCTGCCCAACAGATTCGCCGCGTTGCGGCAGACCATCCGCGACAGTCTCTCCTGCGGAAGGCACAGGCCTTTCAGCCGCGAGAGCGTGGTCGCCTGGTCCGACCATGGCGAGTCGGTCCCGAACAGCAGGTACTCAGCCGGATGGCTCAGGAGCATCTCTCGGGAGGCAGCATCTCCCAGATCCTCCATCGCCAGGGAAATCTCCATATGGATGGGCCGTCCCAGGAGATAGCGGCGCACCTCGTCCCACTGTTGCCAGGCCCCCAGGTGGGTTGCAACAAGCCTCAATTCGGGGAACCGTTCGCTCACTTGCCGTATGGTCTTCGGGTCGGCGCGTCGCTGTCGTGGAAAGGCGATGTCGAATCCGGTGTGGATCACGAGGAGAAGGTCCCGGCGGATCACCTGCTCGTAGTACTTCAGCATGGCATCCTGGCCGGCGTAGAAATCCTGGTAGAATGGGTGGAGCTTGACACCGAGGAAGCCTTCGGCGGCGATGCGATCAATGTGTTCGGCCATCTTCGGGTCGGCCGGATGGACCGATGGGAAGGGAATCAGACGGTCCGAACGAATCTGGCGACACCAGCCGAGGATGGGCTCAAACTGATCGATCTTCGTGGCGATGGAGCAAACGACGCTGGTCTCGATCCCGGCGGCGTCCATCGACGTGAGCAGCGCGCCGATGGTGCCGTCGGAGTAGGCCTGGATCCCCGGCGCCTCGCTCAGAAGCGTCTTCATGGCCCGCGGCGCCAGCGCATCCGGGAAGGCGTGGGCATGGAAATCGATGATCTGTTCCGACACGATTCGGAGCTCTCCAACCGACACCGGGGCGTCTCCAGGCCGGGTACGCCGCGGCCCTGTCACGCCCGCAGACATCTTATTCGTCCCCGTCGGCCGCTGCCAGGGAATTCCCGATTTGCCTCGGGCCCAGCCGCACAGTTGATAAGGCGACGCTCCTGCGATAGGATCGCTGGCAGACAGGCGCACGTTACACTGTCACCGCGTTCGATTTGGGAGGTTCGTCATGCGCGCGATCAAGGAGTTCTTGAAGAACGACCGATTTGCCGAGCACTGCGGCATTGAACTGGTGGAAGTCGGAGAAGGACGAGCCAAGACTCGGATGAAGATCGAAGACCGTCACCTCAACGGCGTCAACGTGGTCCACGGAGGCGCGATCTTCTCACTGGCCGACCTGGCCTTCGCCGCGGCCTCCAACTCGCACGGCACGGTCGCCGTCGCCATCAACGCCAGTATCTGGTACGTCAAGGCTGGACTTTCCGGGACCCTATTTGCCAACGCGCGCGAGGTCTCGCTGAACCCCAAACTCGCCACCTACTCGATCGAAGTGACCGACGACGCCGGTGAGATCATCGCCGTCTTTGAGGGAATGGTTTACCGCAAGAAGCAGACGATTTCTCCCGAGATCGTCTGAGCCGCGCACCGACCCGAGTTCACCTGCAAGATCGGCCCGACCGTGAAACGCAACGTGCAACCGAGCCAGGCAGCTCTTCGGAAAGTGGCCATCCGGCGGGCCCTGATGCGATGGTACCGCCAGAGAGCCCGCAACCTGCCCTGGCGGAGAACGCGCGATCCGTACGCCATCTGGGTCTCGGAAATCATGCTTCAGCAGACCCGCGTCCAGGCGGTGATCCCCTACTACGAGCGATTCCTGCGACGCTTCCCGACCGTGCAGAGCCTGGCAAGGGTACGCATCGATTCGGTCCTGAAGCTGTGGGAGGGACTGGGCTACTACTCGCGTGCCCGGAACCTGTACGAGGCCGCCAGGCAGATTGTCGTCCGATTTGGCGGTCGCCTGCCCGACACGCGGGAAGAGCTGTTGTCGCTGCCGGGAATCGGCGCCTATACCGCCGGCGCGGTGGCCAGCATCGCGTTCGACAGGCAGGAGCCTCTCGTCGACGGCAACGTGATTCGCGTGCTGTGCCGGGTCTTCCGCATCCGAAAGGACCCCAAGCAGGCCGAGACCCGCAAGCAGATCTGGTCCATCGCCCGCGACCTGCTGCCCGCCAGGACGCCGGGCGATTTCAATCAGGCCCTGATGGAACTGGGGTCAGAGGTCTGCCTGCCGAGGACGCCGCAATGTGAAGTGTGCCCACTCCGGCGGGCCTGCCTGGCGAGGCGGCACGGAGAACAGGCCAGACTGCCTTTCCGCCGACGGAAGAAGCCGATTCCACGCTATCTGGTCGTGGTCGGCGTGATCGAGCGCAACGGCCGCATCTTGATCGACAAACGCAAGCCCGAAGGCCTGCTGGGCGGCTTATGGGAGTTTCCAGGGGGCAAAAAGCGACCGGGCGAATCCCTTGAAGAGGCCCTTCGTCGCGAGGTGAAGGAGGAGATCGGCATCCGCATCCGGGTGGACGGCCTGATCGCAACCCTGGATCACGCCTACTCCCACTTTCGCATCCGTCTGCATGCCTTCCGCTGCACCTATGTCTCGGGGAAGCCGCGATGCCTCGGCTGCGATGCTGTCAAATGGGTCCGGCCGGCCGACTTGGGCCGATATGCCTTTCCGGCCGCCAACAACAGGGTCATCCAGGCCCTGCGACAGCGGAAGGAACCGACGAAGCTCTGACAGCCGTCCGGCCTGCCCTTGCCCCCGGCGGCTGACATCCTTATCATCACGCTGGTTGGCCTGGAGAAAGGAGTATGCACCATGGGAAAGACCGATCCTGTCCGCTGCATGGCAGCCGCTATCATGCTGGTCTTGCTGGCCGGCTGCGGGCGGGGGCGACTCCGCGAGGCAGCGGGCCCGTTGCACCTGCCCAGAGTCCTGATCATCGGCGACTCTATCTCCATCGGCTATTTCGAGCCAACGCGCCAATTGCTCCAGGGCCGGGCGGAAGTCCATCACAATCCGGGAAACGCCGCGCATACCGCCAACGGACTGGCGAAGCTCGACGAGTGGCTGGGCGACACCCGCTGGGATGTCATCCACTTCAACCACGGCCTGCACGACTTGAAGTACATGGACGAGAGCGGCGACCTGACGGAGACAGCCGCCGGCACCCAGCAGATTCCGATCGATGAGTATGCGCAGAACCTGGATGAGCTGACGAAACGGCTCAAGAAAACCGGCTCAACGCTGATCTTCGCGACCACGACGCCCGTTCCCGAAGGCTCCCTCGGCCGAGTCCAGGCGGACGCGAAGCGATACAACGAGGCGGCTCTGAAGGTCATGGAGAAGCACCGCGTCCGAATCAACGACCTGTACGCCTTCGCGCTGCCCCGACTCGATTCGATCCAGCAGCCGCATAACGTTCATTTCACCGAAGAAGGCTCCCGCCTGCTGGCCGAGCAGGTGGCCGCGAGCATTCTTGACGCAATCGAGAAATGACGGCGCGCCGGCCGTCGATTGTCCGCAGAGGAGTGCGATATGGAGTTGCGAAAAGTAAAAGCAAGTAGATTCGTCGTCGTTTCCCTGCTGCTGGCCACCGTCGCCGCCGCAGAGGACGTGCCGGGAGTCGTCATCAACCACATTCCGGCGTCATCGCAGATCTACATCGGCTCGCCCGGTATCGCCGTTCTGCCCAACGGCGACTACATCGCCAAGCACGATCAGTTCGGGCCTCGTTCGACGGAGCACGGCCACGCTGTCACGGAGGTCTTCGGGTCTTCCGACCGCGGGGCCTCATGGTCGCGCCGGGCGGTCGTGCAGGACATGTATTGGGCCAGCGTGTTCGCCCACGAAGGCGCGTTGTATCTCATGGGCACCAGCAAGAACCATGGCGACGTGGTGATCCGACGCTCGACCGATGGAGGCCGCACCTGGACACAGGCCAGGGACAAGCTCTCCGGCGTCTTGATCGATGGAGGTGAGTATCACTGCGCCCCGGTGCCTGTGGTCCTCCACAAAGGCCGACTCTGGAGGGCCATGGAGGACGCGATGGGCCCCGGTGGCTGGGGCCGGCACTTCAACGCCTTCATGATGTCCGTGCCGGCCGACGCCGACCTGTTGAACGCCGAGAATTGGGTCGTCAGCAACCGCATCGGTCGCGATCCTGCGTGGCTCGACAACACGTTCGGCGGCTGGCTCGAAGGCAACGCCGTCGTGACGCCCGACGGGCGCATCGTCAACATCCTGCGCGTGGACACCAAGCCCGAAGGCGGAAAGGCCGCGATCATCCAGATCAGCGAGGACGGAAAGACCGCCACCTTCGACCCCCAGACCGGATTCATCGACTTCCCCGGCGGGGCCAAGAAGTTCACGATTCGCTTCGACCCGATCTCGAAGCTCTACTGGACGCTCTCGAACCCGATCCTGCCTCGGCACAAGGATCCCAACCCCGGACGCGTCCGCAACGCGCTGGCCCTGATGTGCAGCAAAGACCTGCAGAACTGGAGCATCCGCTGCATCCTGCTGTACCATCCCGACGTCGACAAGCACGGGTTCCAGTACGTCGACTGGCTGTTCGAAGGGGACGATATCATCGCGGCCTCGCGAACCGCCTATGGCCGGGGAGCCGAAGCGGCGCACAACCAGCACGACGCCAACTACCTCACCTTCCACCGGTTCGAGAACTTCCGCAAACTGACGATGACGGACTCCGCGCCAGGCGCGCGGCCGGGCGAAGCCGCCTGGCAGTCGCCCGATGCAAACGGTTAGGCGTCAGAGGTAACTCATTCGGGACCACAGATTCGACAGCCGATTCACTACCGGGTCGAGGCGCTGGCCCGCAGCCGGACGTTGTCGATATAGAGCGTGTCTCGGTCGTCGCCTGGCTGGCCCGAGGTTTCTCCATCTCCGATGCCGATGGTCAGAGCGTCGATAGTCGCCAGATCGACACCCGCGAACTCACTGAGCGGGATCTCCCAGGTGCGCCACGGCTCGGATTGAACGGCGTACTCGAGCGGATGAGCCACGGTCGCCTCATTGCCGGCGACGTCGCGGATTCGCACGTATATCGGTTGTTCCAGATTGTCCCTCTGGCCTCGGAAGCTCAGGACAAGGGCAGTCGGATTGGTGACGGTCCAATCCTGGGGCTGCTCGAAGCGGCGCGTCGCCTCGGTCAGGAACGGCTCGTATTGATTCTGGCACTCGAGGCGCATCGCTTTGGCACCCTGCTGGACCGTGCCGGTGTCGAGGAAGACGTAGGTGAAATCGGGGCCGATGTTGTGCACCCACGCGGCCGCAATGGCGTCGCTGCCGGTGTAGTCCTCGAAGTCTTCGACGGTGGCCGAATCGCCTGTTGTAAACCGCCAAGTATGACCGTTAACGGTGCCGCTGGGCCCGATCTGGTCGACCCGCCATTCATAGGTCTGCCCGGACTGGAGTCTCCCCGGGTCATAGGTGGCGCCGGTCGGGGCCGGGTCGACCGCCTGCATGGCGCCGGCCGGTCCAAACCACAGTTGCCGTCCGGTCGCGAAAGCCCCTTCGACCCAGCGAAGCTCAGCAAGCACAGAGACCTCGGTCGCTCCATCGGCCGGACTGATCGCTACTGCAGATGGGCCGTCGGAAACAGACGAAACGTCGTCGAACGTGGTGTAGAACCCGGCCGGCTCGGAGTTTTCGTTCTGGGCAAAAATGCCGCTCATGCCGGTCTTGAAGACCTCGTCTCGCTCATTCGCGTCTTCCCATGGATCGTTGCCATTGGTGTCGACCATCGTCCTGGTCTGGGCGACCAGGGGCCCGCCCTGGTATTCGTACAGGCGGCCCGTGACGTAGACCGGCCCGGCCCCGACGGCTTCCAGTTCGGCGTAGAAGCTCCGCGCGTTGTCCAGCGTCGGGACGACAACGTCGAAGTCGGTCTTCATGATGTTTTGAAGGTTCACGACCTTCTCGATGTCGAGGGCGAGATTGGCCGGGCCGTTTTCCCAGTTGATGTGCATGACATAGCCGCTGGCCACCAATCCCGGGGCCGGGGTGGCGGTGCCGTCACTGATGAAGTACGTCATCCGAACGCCGAGACCGTGGTGGTTGTGCGACGCGTCGCCGGCCACGTTCACCGTCGCCCCCATTCGTACGTCGGCGAAGACTTCGTCCGAGCCGAGTCCGACGCCGAAGGCCGCCCCGCCTTTGCTGACCGAACTGGTCTCCCGCACGGCGAGGTAACCATTGCCGTCTGCCTCAGACACAAGGGTCTGCGTGTACGTGCCGGCAAGTTGCGGATACGAGAGGAATTGCCATGTCGTCAGGTCGTAACCGCCGTCGCTGAACGTTTCGGACCAACTGCCAGAACCCGCTCCCGCAAACAACAAGACTACTGCGATTGCCTGAAGTGCTCTGCTTGGCGCGCTCATCTACTTCCTCCTCATCCAGAATACGTGCACATGATACGATCCGCCTGCCCCACCAGCATCGGACCGTCGATTGTCGGATCTGCCTGCCCGGTCCTCCGTGTCTGCTCGCAATCGGAACACAGGCAACTCTATTATATTCCGACACCCGCTGTGAGGCAAGCCGGCGTTGGAAACAGGCGTGAAATATGGCTCTTTCTAACAAGAGAAAGGGCTTTCCCCACGGCCGGCAACCACGGGAAAAGCCCTGTACGTTGCGTTCGCGCGTCCGCGAATTCACGGCAGGCTGTTGGATTCGGGAGGCGCCTCCAACGGCTTGGGCCCCTCGTCGATCCGGGGCGGCGGAGCATCGTTTGCGTCCGGCCTGGGCCTTCGCATCCAGGGTCTATCGTTCGGATCGACTCCTTCGGGCCTGGAGCCCGGTCCCCACGGCCTGCCTTCCTCGCCCGGGCCGAATCGTTCCGGCCTGCGCGGCCAGTCGCCGCGGCCTCCTCGGGGTCCGTCTCCCGGCCGTCCCGGCCCGCCGGGGCCCCCCGGACCTCGCCGCATGCCGCGACGAAACTCATTTTCAAGCCGGGCGGTGAGTTTCTGCCAGTCTGCCCGCTGTTGTTCGCTCAGCACGGCGCTGACCTGTGTCTTCATCTCACCGAGCAACTGCTCGATCTTGGGCCGGGCCTCCCGACGCAAGGCCTCCAACTGCTGAAAATGCTCCCGAAGGATCGTTCCGATCTTCTCGGCCTGCTCCGTGCTGAGATTCAGTTCGTCGCGGAACCTCGTCAGCGTCGCGACGACCGCATCGTCAGGATCGGGCGGACGCGGCCCGGCCGGCCTGACCACGAGCAGGGCCCCCGCCACGCCCAGGGTGATGCCGGCCGCCAGGATGACCAAGCCCGAAAGCGCCATGCGCCAGCGGTGCATCCGTCTCAAGGCGACGGTCGGATTCACGTTCGGATCGAGCTGTTCCATCACATTGCCCAAGAAATGCTGTTCACGATTTCCCGTAGCGGTCCCATGCTGGCGTTATACACGGAGATCGCGACAACCGCCGCCGGGACGGCGACTGCCGAAGCGCCCGCCGCCAGCCACATCCATAGGTTCTCCGCCACCGTCAGAGGCTCCGCCTGGCCGCTGCTCAGCAGCGTCAGCACCTCCGGCACCACGTTGACCTGGGGAACCTCTTCGGTTCGGGCACGAGCGGCCAACAACATGAATTTTTCTTCCCAGTTCATCAGATCAGCTCCATTCCGCTGCGTTCCACCAGCTTCTTCAGCTTGTCGCGAGCGCGCAACGATTGAACTTTTACCATGGTTCGGGTCCAGCCGGTCCGACGGGCCGTCTCGGCCACATCGCATCCCTCGATATACCGCAGCATCAGCACCAGCCTGTCTCGCGGCGGCAACTTCTCGAGCAGGCCGTGCAGGAGCCCTGCCGCCTGGTGGGCATCGATGCGCTCGATGGCCTCCTTTTCGTCGGCGATCTGGTCCCATTCGGCCAGACTGAATGGCTCGGCATCTTTCTGCCGGGCCTTCTCCTTCCAGTGGCGATACCCGACTCGAGTGGCGATGCGTGCCAGCCAGTGGCTGAAAGGGGCGTTGCCGCGAAAGGAATTCAGACTCAGATAGGCCTCCACGAAGACGTCCTGGACCAGCTCTTCGTGGATTGCCCGGTCGCGACTGAAGCGCCAGAGGATCTTGGCCACGTGGGCCTGGTGCCGCTCGATCAAGCGACGATAGGCGTCTGAATCCCCCTGCCGCGTCTGACGAATGTCCTCGCTATCCGCGGCCGTCGGCTCGGTGCGGGACGCGTCGGCGTCCAACGCGTCGGCGACGCCCCGGACCAGCGCGTTCGGGAGGACTCCCGACGTCGTCAGCAAGCCCCAGATGGACTGCATCAGACCGTTCATATGTGAAAGAATACGAGAAACCCCGAGGGAGCGGCAAGGCAATTCCCGGCTCCGGACGCCCCCTGTGTCGCAGGAGCCAGGGAGCCAATCCGGCGAGAGCGAGACACAACTACATCCACCGTGGCAACCGTCCATATCCCACACATTGCCTTCATTCTCTGCTTCGCCCGGTCCATCGGCCCTTTCGCACGACGGCCCTCGGAATGGCCTTCTGACGGGACAGTGTGGGGTGACGCGAAATGGTTACACCCGCGACACGGATATTTCTGCAACCGTCTCCGCGTTGCAGCTCAGAGGGAACCTGCGTCCGCGCAGCGGGAATAGCTTGCCAATGTCTCGATCGCATGCCGGGGTCGATAGACCGATAGAAACGCCGTTTTCTCGGCGTCTGTGACGGCGGTACCACGAGGCCGCGGCGTCCAGGCGCCGGCATGTCAGGCATCCGCTCTGCCCGGTGCAGACGCGCCATCCATATCGAACAACCCCATGATCGCGGCGCGGCGAAGCAGTTCCACGATGTTGGTGGCTCCCATCTTCCGCATCACGTGGCTGCGATGCACCTCCACGGTTCGGGGCGATCGATGCAGCGCCAAGGCAATCTCCCGATTGTTCTTGCCTTCCAGGATCAGATGGAGGATCCGCAGTTCCGTCTTGGTCAGGGCGTGGTCGTGGCCGGACGCCGGCGGGTGGTTCTGGCCCAACAGGGACTGAACCGTCTTGAGAAACGCCTCCCGGTCAAGTGGTTTCTCAATGAAATCGGCAGCCCCCAGTTTCAGGGCCTTGACGGCCATGGGCACGTCGCCGAAACCGGTCACGACAAGTACAGGAAGCCAGGGGACTTTCGCTTTCACCGCCTCGAGCAGTTCGATCCCGTCTCTTCCCGGCATCTTCACATCGGTGATCAGCAAATCACAGGGGGTCGATTCCAGGCAGGCCAGACAGTCGTCGGCGCCGGCGAAGCAGGTGACGCTCACCCCGACGCGCTCCAACGTCTTGCGCACAACCAGCCGCACACTGGGCTCGTCATCGACAAAGAAGATCCGATCCAGCGTCTTGTTCTCCATCGGCGAATCCTCCCTTTGCAGCTTCATGCTCCCGAAATGGGCAGCGACACGCGAAAGGTAGTGCCACTGCCATGGTGGCTCTCGACCGACATCTGACCCCGTGCTTGGGCGACCACGCGCTGCGCGATGCACAGCCCCAACCCGGTCCCTTCTCCCGCAGGTTTTGTCGTGAAGAACGGTTCGAAGATATGGGGCAGACATTCCGGGGCGATCCCCCCGCAATCGTCGGAACATTCCAGCGCAACAAGCTCTCCTTCCCGGCGGCCGAGGATCGTCAAACGGCGTGACCGCTGCCCGTCGGCTGCCTGAATGGCGTTCTGCGCCAGCGCGAAGAACAACTGCTCCAGATCCTTCTCGTGGATGCAAACGGCCGGCAGGGCGTCCAACCCCTGCATCTCCAGTGCCACCTTCGCTCGTCGCGCGCTCTCCTGAAGCAATCGCATCACTCGGGCGGCGGTCTCCGCGACGGAGGTTTCCCGGGCCGCCTTCTCCGACGACCGGCGGGCGAAACTGCGGAATCGCTCGGCGATGGCTGTCACGCTCGCCACTTCTGCCAGCCCATCCCTCAAGTCCTCCACGACTCTCGGCGGACAGGGCATCTTCTCCAGATCGTTCAGGGAGTTCTGAATCGACAGCCGGATGACGGTCAGCGGCTGGGTCAGCTCGTGAGACAGAGTCGCGCTCAGCGTGCCCAGAGACGCCAGTTGTTCAGCGCGGATCATGCGCTCGCTGTAGGCCGCCAGTTCATCCTGGGCCTTCTTGAACTCGTGAATGTCTCTCGCGATGATCAGGCCGGCCGTGACGTTCCCCTCACTGTCGCGCAGCGGCTGGATCGTCGTGTTGCGTCCCTCCCCTGTGCGAATCACCTGCCGGATGTCGGCCGCCTGGAAGTCGGCGACCGCCGGCGGGAACAGGTCCCACATCGTCTTTCCGATAAAGTCTTCCGCCCGGCCGCCCAGCCTCTGGGCCGCGGTGTTGTTCATGAAGAGGAATCGGCCGTCCTCGTCCACCGTGGCGATGGTCTCGCCGGCGCTCTCGACCAGCGCACGATACCGTTCCTCGCTCGCTTTCAACTGGCGCTCGAGCAACTTGCGTTTCGTGATGTCCCATGCGATGCAGCGTCCTCCTACGATCCGCCCGTGTTCCACGAGGGGGCCGGCGCTGTATTCGACGTACACGCAGCGATTCTCGCGGTCCACCAGGACGGTTTCGGAACGAACGCTGTGGCCGCGCAGCACGTGCTCGACCTGGGACATTACGTCCTGCTGGTGCTCCGGCAGCACCAGCAGGGAGCCGGGTCGGCCGACCACCTGCTCCGCCTCGAACCCGAGCATCGTCTTGACGGCGTGGTTGACCGAACGCACCCGGCCGTCCACATCGAAAGTGACGATCAGGTCCCCCACCGTCTCGACGATCTCCCGATACCTCCGTTCACTCTCGATCAGCGAGGATTCGGCCGCCTCCAGAGCGGTCGTGTCCCGGACCACCGCCACGATGTGCGACGGTCTGTCGGCTTCATCCCGCAGCAGGGTGAGATCGACCAGGACGGCGGACTGAGAACCATCCAAGTTCACCGCCAGAGCCTCCACCTCCTGAACCGTGCCTTCTGCCATCAACAACGGCAACATACGCTGGTGGAGCCTGGTGAACCGTTCCGTGTCCACCAGATGCGTCTCGGGGAAGGTCTTTCCGATGACCTGCTCCTCATGCAGCCCTGAGTTCTTGAGGAACGCGCGATTGACGTAACAAATGCGACCCTCCAGGTCCGTCATGGAGATCGCCTCCGGCAGCGCGTCCAGAAGCCTCTCTGCGTACGAAGCGCGTGAGGTCACGGCTTCGGTCGGTGCGCTCTGTGTCGTATCAGATGGCAGCCGGTCACGTGGGCTCACAGGAGGCTCGGCGTCGGCCACGGTGCGACGCTGCTGCAACCAAGCCATCTGGGCCGAGGACTCGTCTGCCTTTTTCCGCTGATCCGTCACTTCCGTCTCCACCATATCCGTATGCCCAGCTCTTCTCTCGCGCCGGACGCGCCAGACAAGCCCCCCGTGACCAGATGACAGAGCCTCAATGAATCTATGCTATGCGGCTGCGATAGGGGAAGCAAGTGAAAGTTACAAAAGCTGAGAGGCTTTGTCCGCGTTAGGAAATGCCATCGGCTGGCCGAAGAAACACCACCATTCAGGTCGGATTTGGATTGTCGCACCGACCAGACATGAACGCCGGGAAGCAAACGCTCTATGTTCAGGCCTCGTGCCCCCGTACGTTCTGCCGCAATGTGGCTTCCAGATGCTGGTCGGCTTGCGGGGTCAGAGGCGTCGCCATCGCGTGCGGCCGGATCGGCAGCGAAACCGTGAACGTCGCGCCCTTGTTCGGTTCGCTCTCAACGTCGATTCGGCCCCCGTGGGCAGCCACGATCTTGGTGACGATGGCCAATCCGAGCCCCGTCCCCTTGATCTCCTTGCCAGGGCGGGGCACGCGATAGAATCGTTCGAATATGCGCGGCAACGCCTCTCGCGGAATGCCCATTCCCGTGTCACTGATTTTGACCTGGAGGTGGTCGTCTCGGCGGCCGACGCAGACCCGGATATCGCCTCCCTCGGGGGTGAACTTGATCGCGTTGCTCAGCAGATTTGTGACAACCTGAACGATTCGGTCGCCGTCAAGCGGGATAAACGGAAGATGGGGCTCGATCTCGGCGCTCAAGTGGACGCCCCGCTTGCTCGCAAACGGCAACATCGTATGGTAGGCCTCTTCGACCACCCGGTCGAGAGCGCCTTCCTGCATGTTGAACGTCATCTTTCCGGCGTCCAGTCTCTGAAAATCCAGAACATCGTTGATCAGTCGGCCCAGCCTCTCGATGTTCCGTCTCGCGACGTCCAGGAAATGCATCTGGTCCTTGTTGATCTTCCCGGCCTCTTCATTCAGCAGAATCGTCACCGCCTCGTTGATGGAAGTCAGAGGCGTCCGCAATTCGTGCGAGATGGTCGAGACGAATTGCGACTTCATCTCTACGGCTTCGCGCAGTTCCTCTTCCGCGCGTCGACGGTCGGTGATGTCGTCGATGGCTACGACCACATGCTTGCCCGAATCGATACTGACCGGTTCGACGCTTGCCAGCAGCCAGGGCAGCACCGTCTCGCCATTGTCGTTCAGAGCCGGTCGGATTTCCAGGCCCCGAATGGGCTTCTCGGACTCCAAGGACGCCTGAATCATCGTCCGCAACGAACACTCTTCCTCCTCCCTCGCGCCTCGGCGACAATCGGGGAGGTTGCCGCAGTACATGCAGCTCAGAGCTTCGCAGGGCTCCTTGCCGATGATCTCCCGATAGTCTTTTCCCGAGAGATGACGAATCGTCTCGTTGGCGCGCACCACGGTCATCTGCTCGTTCACCAGCAGCATGCCGACCGGCGCCGCGTCGAAGATGGCCTCCAGGTTCTTCTGCTTTCGATCGAGAATCTCGTGAATCCGCGTTCGCTCCGTCACGTCCGCATCGGCCCCTCGGTATCCGATCAGCCTGCCGTTCTCATCGAGAATCGGAACGCCGCTGCGCAGCAGAAACACGATGCAGCCGTCCTTGTGCAGGTTGCGCGTCTGGAATTCCGTGAACACGTCGTTCCGGCTGAAGATCTCAAAAGCCTGGGCTTTCAACAGCGCGGCGTCCTCCGGATGAAGGAAATCGTAGAAGTGCTTCTTGCCGAGGATCTCCTCCGGTTTGTACCCGAGAATCCTCTCGATGATCGGACTGGCATACGTGTACAGGCCCTGGGCGTCCACCTCCCAGATCCATTCCCGCGCGTTTTCGACAACCTGACGGAACCGCTCTTCCGACTGGCGCAGCGCCTGCTCCATGCGCCGACGCTCGGTGATGTCCCGAACCACACCGATCGAACCGCTCGCCACGCCATCCGAGTCCTTCAGTACGCTCAGTGAGATGTCCACATCGATCAGATCGCCTCCCTGCCGATACATCCGCGTTTCCAGATGATGCTGCATGCCCTTCTGGCGGATGCTCAGGGTGCGAATCCGCTGCCATTCCGCGTCCGGGTAGATGCTGCGTACGGACCGCCCCAGCAAATCCGTCTCGGTCATTCCCAGCAGTTCCTCGGTGAACTTGTTCCACGAGACGAGGCGTTCCTCCTTGTCCACCATCATGATGGCTACGGCGGAGTTGTCGAAGATCGTGCGATAGCGATGCTCGGCCGCCTGCAACTGACGCTCCGCCTTCTTGCGCTCCAGCGCGTAGCGGACCGACCGCATCAGCAGCGTGCTGTCCACCTGCCCCTTGATCAGGTAGTCCTGCACGCCCTTCTGCACGGCGGACGTCGCGGTCAGCTCGTCATCCAGGCCGCTCAGCACGATGATGGGCACGTGCGGGGCGCGGCTCTGGATGTTGATGACCGATTCGGTGCCACGACTGTCGGGCAGTCCCAGATCCAGCAGGACGACGTCGAACGCCGACTCCTTCAGACAATCCAGGGCCGTCGACAGACGATCGGCATACCGGACCTCCGCGACCTCGAGAGACGACTTCGCCAGGAGTCTCTCCAACAGTTTGCGGTCGACCACATCGTCTTCTACGATGAGGATTCGCAATGCTCTGCCTGTAGTCAATGGCGTTCTCCTTTGCTCCCGTCGGTGGAAACCACCCTCCGGTCCTGGGACGCCGGTCACTGGCTCCCGTGGCCCTTCAGAATGGCCTGGATCTTGGACATGAGCTGCGCGAAATCAAACGGCTTGGTCACGTAGTCCGACACCCCATGTGCCGAGGCGGCCGCAATGTCCTGTGCCGCACACCGAGCCGTCAGCATGATCACCGGAATGTGCTTCAGGGCGGGATCGGCCCGCAATTCCTCAAGCATCTCGTGCCCGTTCATCAGGGGCATGTTCGTATCGAGAAGGATCAGATCCGGCTTCTCTGCCGCGGCCCGCTCCAGACCTTCCCGCCCATTGGAGGCCGTGAACGTCTGAAAATCGGCGAATTTCAGGCGGTATTCGACCATGCTGACCAGATCGGGCTCATCATCCACGATCAGGATCTTCATCTGCGACGTCTGCTTCTTGGCTTTGAACAGTCCTAACACGTTCGTGTCTCCTTTCATCAGGCGCGGCAGGAGGGTTTTGAGTCGCCCGTGCCACGTACGTTGTGTCTACTTGGTTCCTGTGTGGGTTTCAGTCTCCGATCCCGGACGCTCCGAGGTCGCACTCGACGAAGGTTCGGACACGTCGCTGCGCTCGGCCCGGCTCGGGTCGCCTTCCGACAGCAGAGACGCTCCGCGGAGGGCCTCATATCGTGCCGCGACAGAACTGGGCAACGGTTCGCCATTGTGGATGTGCGGCGACAGCAGCACGACCAGCTCGGATCGGTTCGTGACCATTCTGCGACTCTTGAAGAAATAGCCGATCAACGGCAGATCTCCGAGCAGCGGGACCTGGCTGACTTCCTCCGTCTTTTCCTGACGGCGGAGCCCGCCCATGACCACAATCTGCCCGTCGTCGAGCAACAACGAGGTGTTGGCTCTCCGCGTGTCCACCACGGGCACACCCTGATCGCTCGCGCCCGTGCGGACGTTCTGCTCGGCCGTTACCGTTACGAGAATACTGTTCCCATCGGTGACGGTTGCGGTCACCTGGAGCGTAACGCCCACATCCTTGAACTGCGTCGTGCTCAGCGCTTCCTGCCCGCCCGTGGCGGAATCGATCAGCTCCTTGTACGGGATCTCCTCGACGGCCTGAATGGTCGCCGACTGTCCGCTGACCACCAGCGTGCTGGGGCTCGCCAGGATGTCCACATCCCTCTTCTGCTGAAGGACATGGAGCACATGCCGGATCGTTCCGCTGATCACGCTGAAGTCCCCGCCAAGCCCGACGGTGTTGAAGGCTGTGGCGTTGCCGATCGTTTCAGCGTCTTCGACCGTGGAGCGGAGCCGCGAGCTGCTGACGTTTTGCCGGTAGATCACATCATATCGGTTGTCGCTCAGGAGATCCCAGTTGATCCCGATTTCCGTATCGTTCTTGAGTTGGACGTCGAGGATCACCACCTCCACCATCACCTGCGGCGGAATACGATCCGCCTTCTTGACTTCCGCCAGAATCTTCGCCAGATTCTCGGGCGTGTCGCAGATGACCACGGAGTTGTTCTGTTTGTTGACCGCCACCATGCCAAACGATGTCACCATCTTGTCCAGCACGGTCTTGAGACTCGTGGCATCGAGGAACTTCAGCACGACGGTCTCCAGCAGAAGATCGGGGTTGGCCTCCGGCGCTTCCTGCGGTTCTGCTTCTGGCGGTTTGGCCTCCACAGAGACCGGTACGGGGCGGACGGCCTCGATTGCAGAAAAGGGGTTCTCCCGCCCGATGGCATCGCCGCTGCCGTTCGACTGCGCGGCGCGGCTTTCCGGCGGTCCCAGGATCACCCACGGAAGCAACAGACCTATCCCAAAACCAACGACCCATCTGGAGTTACTCATCGTGTTCCATCTCTTTCGCAGTGGTCATGTAGATCGTGATCACAAGCTCACAGGCGACATTCTCCGTATCTGCCGCCAGCGAGGTCATCTGGCACCGGTCAATCCAGACCTTCTTTTTGCGGGACTGAAGGATTCCAATAAGCCGGACCACGCTTTGGTAGGGGCCATAGACCGTAATCAGCGCCCCCCTGGCGAGGAGCGACGTCACCGGCAACCGTGTATCGGAATCGTCAGATTCCGCGCCCGACGGCACTTCGCGTGCCTTCAATCTCTCTGCCTGGAGGTAGCTCAGCGATATGAGACGGCAGCCCGCCTCGTTGCACGGCTCCTGCAAGTTGCGCAGGAAGTCCTCCGCGTCGCTCACATCGAACGTCACCTGCGACCACGCGGAACGCTGCGCCAGCAGTCGCTCCAATTCCTCGCGCTTCTGCCGGACCTTGTCATTCACAACCGTACTGGTCTCGTTCCGCCGGCCGGCGGCCCGCTCATAACGTTGCGATGCGACCAGCAGGGTCACGTGAGGGTGAACGACCCAGTTATAGATGCCGACGATGCCGATCAGGAGCAGGGCTCCGATGGCGGCTCGTTCATGCCTTCGTGTGAGCGTATTGAGGTTCACGATCTGCATCTTCACCGTATCTCTCCCGGGGCCAGGGTACAGGTGATCGCGTACCGAATGGCTCCGTCTCTACCCTGGATGCGCCTGGCTTCGAGCAATTCTGCCCGCGCGATGCTGTCCGAACGGTTCAACATCGAAACCAGTGTGGCTACGTCCTCATTGGATTCGCACACCCCCTCCACCTGCAGGATGGATGTGCCGTCCACCGTCAACTCGGTCAACTGCGCCTGCTTCGGAACGGCCGCGCCCACGTCACCGAGCAGTTGCACCCAATCGACCGCAGGATGGGACTGGACCGCCCGCGTCAGGCATTCCATCTCGGCGGTGGTGGCCGCAATTTGCGTCTCCGTCGCGGCCAGTTCCGCCACGGCGTCCGCCAGACTCTGATCGCCTCGCTTCAGTTCCGCCTGTTGCATTGCGGCGATCCGGCCCTGCATGCGCATCACAGTCCACCGCACAGCCCCGGTCCCCAGAATGACCGCAAGCAACAGGGCGGCCAGACCGATGGCCGTCAGGACCAGATTCCGCTGCACGACCGTGGCACGGTCGGCCTCCTTGGGAAGCAGATTCACGGTCGCCGCCTTCGGCCCATCCACCAGAAACCGCATGGCCAGACCGAGCGCGGTGATGGAGCCCTTTCCCGAAAGACCCGGTTCGATGGCCACGTGGTCGGACAGGGTGCTCCGCGTCCAGACCTCCACGGCCTCGCAGGCGACCTTCGATCGGATCGTTTCCCCCGCCTCCACCGGCGCAAGGTCATGCTCGTCGTCGATCACCACCACACTCGGAATCGTTGTCCCCTCGACCGTGTAGAACTGAAGGACGGCGTTGATGTCGTCGGCTACCTGATCGTATCTATCGACGGGAGACGGAGCACTTGGTGCCAGGGTCCGGGACCGTATGAAGTCCACGGCGCCCTTCTGCAGGACGGCCAGGGTCAGCAGCCCCCCCTTGAGCAGGGCCAGCATGACGTTCGGGCCGAGCCTCTCGCGAGACTTCGCTGCCCGGAACACTCGCACACAGGCCAGGATGGCCGGCTCGACAGCATCGGCGCCGACGCCGACGTTCCCACAAGCGCGAACCAGGGCCTCCACGCCGGCCTGGTCGGCCGCCGCCACCAGGGCCCTGCCAGGCGTGCTCTTTCGCACAGGGGCCATCACATGGTAGTCAGAGGCGGTCTTTCTGCCGGAAAACGCCGCGTACTGCGCGATTTCGTCGCGGACATACCCCGTGACGGCCTGCGGGTCGTCTTCCTCCAGGGGAACCACGCGGACCAGCGTGCCGGACAGCGGCACAGACAGCACCGTGCGTCCTGACCGCGTGCGACATTCCCTCGCGACCTTCAGGACCTTCAACAGACCTGTGACATCGACGATGCGGCCGCCCTCGATCGTACCGACGGGCACAGACGCACGGGACGTCGCCAGCACGCGGAACCCGTCGCGAGTCTTCTTGAGCAACACGGCGTTGACTTCGTCGCCGACGATGTCGATGCCCAGCGATGTCGTCATGGTGGATTTCATTCGTTCACCCACATACGATCGATGACCACACGATGGGGCGGTCTTCCCGGCGCCACGGTGACATCCGCTTTCATTCTTGCCGAGTACCCACGAGCAGATGTCCCGACGGACGTAATCTGCGATCCGTCCAGCGTCACGGTATAGGCGCCGCCAACGAAGGGCTTGGCGGCAAAACCGGCACGCCATGCCGCATTCGCCCGAAGCTGCGCCAGCGCGTCGTTCAATCCGGCCTCGGCGACCGCCCGTGCTTCGGCCGCGCGAACATGGTTCTCCATAATCTGAATCTCCTCGGTGTTGATCTGCAGCATGCCTGTGAGGATCGCGGCCAGCAGCGCCACGATGAACACCGCCATGATGAGCACCACACCTCGATGATGATGGTTGTCGCGCATAGCCACCGTCAGAAGTCGCAATCGAGATCCACGTGAATACGTCCGCCGCCCTCGAGGCCGGCCGCCTTGATTTTGCCGAAGAATTCCGCCTGACTCCAGATGCCCACGCTGCCCCGAGGATTCTGAAGAACCGCGTGCGCAACAGCCTGCGTGCTGATCTGAAAACTGGCGCCGACGCCGATCAGGTTGATGCGCAGTTGCGAAGGATCGCCTGCACTGTTGAGCCGGGAATGGGCGGAAATCTCGACACCATCGCCGACATAGATCGTCGCGCTGGAATCGGGCAGAATCCTGAGTTCCGCGTGGCTATTCGCTCGGAGCGTTCCCTTGACCAGAAGCGTGACGTGCCCGTCGATGACGAGGACGGAGTGGCCGCCCAGGCTGATGGATTCCACATAGCGATCGGAGTCGATGGTCCGACTCTGCTGGCCGGTCAGTTCGACAGGACCGTTGCATACCCCGCTGAACGGAAGTCCGGTCGGCGCCGACAACACAGGGATATCCACAGGACTGGACAGCGACGCACGACGTCCCGTGATCTCTGAGAGCCCCCACGTGGCGATTCCCGTCTGGGGGTCTCCGCCCGGGCCGACATAGGCGTCGCCTCGGATTATGGCGCTGCTCCAGAGCGTAATCGCCTGGCTGGTGGTCGCGTTGACGGAGACGACGGCCTCGGCTCCCGGCTGCGTTGAATCGTAGGGGCCCTGCGACGACCGATAGCTGTCGATGCAGATGTCTTTGCCGCCCCAGGCAACGGAGTCGCGCAGCGCCACGCCGGGCTCGAACGTATCCGGCGTCTCCTGCCCGAACGACCCAGGACGGATGTACACACGCGTGGCGAACGTCTTGTCGCTGCCGAGCCGCGCTGGGTTGGCAAAGGTGGTTTCCACTGTCACGAATCGAATCGATGACGCCTCGACGGTCGCCGTCGTGAAGTCTTCGCCGTCATAGCACGCCAGACAGAACCGACGGACCGGACCGGCCAACTCGCCTGCCTCGCCCGTCGGGCCGAACCGGACGTAGCCGTTCGGGCCGAGGTCGTATCGGCAGACGGTCCCATCACGGACGGTGAACTCGATGAAGCCGTGATCCTGCCACGGTGGGCTGACGTCCGTGATTCGAGCCGCCGTCGCCAGCGTGCGATGGAGATGGTCCGTCAGAACCCGGGCATTCTGAACGACTTCCCCGTTGGCCTGCCATGTATCCCAATGATTTCGGACGCCGGCCAGCACCGGCACCATGGCTGTGAAGATAACCGCCATGACCGCTATGGCGATCACCATCTCGACAAGTGTCAGGGCCTTGGCCCCTTCGGCATTGTTCATCTTCTTCTGCATGATTTCGGACCGTACGCAGCATCAGCGCTGGACCGTCATTTCTTCGGCATGGCCACGCCCTTCCGTTAGCTGACTTCTGCGGCCGGCGCAAGTTTGCCGCATCGGTGCGCCGGCCCGCAATCGCCGTCTCCAGGAAGCCACAGGGCCGTTCTTATCGGTCAATGAAAGGGGCACAATGGACGTGGGAAGGAGACCCAACCTCAGGCCCGATAACGCGACCACGCGGGCCGGCCGGGGAAGTCACCGCATCCTCGCAATATAGGTCGTCAGACGAACCTGCGTCTCGCTGTCGGACAGGTGTCCGTCCGAGTCCGTATCCCATCCGACCGCTACGGAGACCCGACGCAGATCGGCGTCTTCGTCATCCTCCACATGGCAGAGGTAGCCGCCGGCCAGGGGCTCTGAGCTTTCGTCGAAGGGATTCGTGTAATGATGGATCGACCGGGCGCGGACCTCCTCCAGCTTGTTCTGCGCCAGAATGAGGGACTGGGTCTTGTGTTCGATGGCGGCGCCGGTCATCTGGGCAATCGTCAATGCACGGAGCATCGGCACCAGAGCGATCGCCAGGATGGCCGAGGCCACGGTCACTTCCGCGAGCGTCATGCCCCGGGGCCGATCCCGATTTGCTCTCCTACTCTCGCCGGGAGATCGATCTGTCTGCCGTGTGTTTACCATGCGGTTTGCTCTTGACACACTGAACGGCGCCTGTGCTCGGCGTCACGGTAACGGCGAACGTCGTATCCGAGAGCGAAATGTCCACAAACGCGCGTCCGGATTCCTTCAGGGCGCCCAGGCCGTTGAAGCAGAAGCGCGAATGGCCCTGACAGCGGACTCCCGATGCGAGGGCTTGCGAGTCGACCACGGCTGAATTGTCGAGGTCGAGAATCTCATAGCTCGTGGCCTGGCCATGGCGGCGAATCTCGAGCGCAAAACCGCCGGGATGCGTAGCCGCCTGGAGAATCGCCAGACTACGCGTCCGCCGCAGAGCGCTGACGATCTTCCGGGCCTCGACCTCGGCCTGCCGCCGATCCCGCGCCTCGAGAGAGAGTCGTGGAACTGCCACACACGCCAGAGCGCCGAGGATCAACACAACGACCAGCAACTCCGCAAGCGTGTGACCCCGTGGCATCCTCATACGACCGACTCGCGCCAGGAAAAGAGGGAAGGCCGGCAGCAGGGATCAACTGCCGGCCTGTGACTGCCCATCACAAAAGAGAACGCCGTTATTTGTGGCTGTGTTCGCCAAGGCGGTGGGTCTTCGTGTCGTACTTGTACTCTATGGCCAATGGACACACGGGCACTCCATCCGGGAAGTACTCCGAGTCCTTGACAAGATCATTCAGATTCGCCGGCCACTCGCCACTGTTGGCATAGTACAGCTCGATCTGCGAATTGATCAGGTTCACATTCGTTTTGCATGCATTGATCTTGGCCGTCTCGGCACTCTGGCTGATCCGCGGAATCGCAATGGCCGCCAGCGCGCCGAGGATCAACACCACGACCAGCAGTTCAACCAACGTAAAGCCTTTCCCACACCTCATGTTGTTCTCCTTCTGCAAAGGTGACTTACTTGTAGCCTGACCATCGGTATATCGGCCGGCGAGCCACGCGACTTTACCTGCCTCGGCTCGCGGGCATGACCATCCTGTATCGTGTTCCGGCGCGCCTGTCTTCGTGGCGGCCGCCGCCCATATTCTCGGACCGCACTGGAACGACGCGCTCAATCGACGTCTTAGCCATCGGGTCCGAAAGCCATAGGCCCCTCCAGCATGGCCCTTCTATTTGAGATGAGTCATGTAATCGAACATGGGCAAATACACGCCCATCAGAACCACTCCGATGACCAAGCCCATGACCAGAGTCAGAGCCGGCTCGAGCTTGACCACCAGGGCCGCTATGATGCGCTCGACATCACGGTCCAGCAGATCGACGCCTTTGGCCAGCATGTCGGGCAGCCGGCCGACCTGTTCGCCCGAGATGGCCATCTGCACGATCTCGGAAGGGAAGATGTCATGGGCCGCCAACGCCCTGCCCACCGGGTTGCCCGCCTGAGCCATCTTCTGGAGATCTGCCGCCACGTCGGCCATCTCCGCGTTGCGAACGATCTCGCCGGCGATGCGAAACGCGTCCAGGACGGAAACCCCGACCGAAATCAGCATGGTGCATGGACGCATGAACCGCGAAACAAGGATCAAACGATTGAGTCGGCCGAACACGGGCACGCGCAGCTTGAGCCGGTCCCAACCGCGTTTCAAGCCGCCGTAGCGAAGCACAGCCTTGAGCGTCCAGCCCACACCGGCCGCCGCAGGCAGCAGCAGCCACCACCAGGCGCGCAGGATCTTGCTCAAGGTGACCAGAAGCAGCGTCGGCCAGGGAAGAGGCACGTGCAGACTGGCATAGAGCTTCATGAACACCGGAACCACAAACAACAGCAGTCCCAGCAGGACCACCAGGCACACCACGCCGACGGCAATGGGATAGACGAAAGCGGACCTGACTCGCGCGCGCAACTGCTCTCTCTTTTCAAGATAGACCGCGCTCATCTCGAGGGCTTCGGCCAGCTTGCCTGAGGCCTCTCCAGCTTCAAGCATCCCGAGGAAGAACTGGGAGAAGATGGTCCGGTGCGGCTCAAACGCCTTGGTCAGACTCGCGCCGGCCTCAATCCGTTTCTTGACGTCCGATAACACCAGCCGAAGCATGGGCCGCTCGGCTTGATCCGCCAGCGTCTCCAGGCAGGACGTGACTGACAGCCCCGCCGAATACATCCCGGAGAACTTGTAGGCACACGTCACAATGTCCTCGGCTTTGATTCGGGACCGTCCGGCCGGATGGTCCTTCACGCGCCGGGCCCGCACGAGATCGTAGCCGATCCGCGTCAGCTCGCTGCGCAGCTCGCTGGCATCGGCGATCTCGTCATAGGTGCCTCGCCGTTCTCGTCCGGACGCATCCCTGGCGATGTACTGAAATGCCGGCATCACCCGCGCTCCATATCCACCACGCGCATGATTTCTTCGAGCGTGGTCCGACCCGCCAGAACCTCGTCGATCGCCGTCATCCGCAGTGTCCGCATCCCCTGGGAGACGGCCTGCTCCTTGATGGCGTCGTCGTCCGCTTTATCGATGATCATCCGCTGTACGCGCCGCGATACGGAGAGAATCTCATAGATGCTCTTGCGACCCAGGTAGCCGCTCTGATAGCACTGACTGCATCCGGATCCTCGCCAGAGCTGCACTTCGTCGGCCGGCGGCGAGTCGCCAAAGAGGATTCGCACCTCACTGTCCGAGGCGCGATATGGCTGGCGGCATCTTGGACAGCACGTGCGGATCAGCCGCTGGGCGGCGCTTCCCAACAGAGCGGAGCCTACCAGAAACGCGGGGATGCCGAGGTTGATCAGCCGGGACACCGCCCCTGCCGCATCGTTGGTATGGAGCGTGCTCAGAACCAGATGACCCGTCAAGGCGGCGCCGATGGCGATCTCCGCCGTATCACGGTCGCGAATCTCCCCGATGAGAATGACATCGGGGTCTTGTCGCAGAATGCTCCGCAACGCAGAAGGAAAAGTCATTCCGGCGACGGGTTTGACCTGAACCTGCGTGATCCCGTCGAGGCGATACTCCACCGGGTCCTCCACGGTCACGATGTTCTTGACGGGTGTGTTGATCAATTGCAGCACGGAATACAACGTGGTGGTCTTCCCGCTTCCCGTTGGACCCGTCAGCAGCAGCATGCCGTAGGGGTTGCCGGTAAGCTGACGGAACATCTCATTATCGTGCGAGGAGGTGACCACTTTGTCAAACGACCAGCGTTCGACCCGCTTGTCCAGGATTCGCAGCACAATCTTCTCCCCGCCGATGGCGGGAAGAGACGAGACGCGCAGGTCATACTCGGCTCCCTCGTGTTCGATCGTGGCGTGCCCGTCCTGGGGCATGCGACGCTCGGAGATGTCCATATCCGCCATGATCTTGATATGCGAGACGACCTCCTGCTGGACCGACGCCGGCACGCGAATGGTGTCCCTCAGCGTCCCGTCGATCCGGTAGCGGACCCGCAGGTCGGGCGGCTGCGGCTCGATATGGACGTCGCTGGCCCCCGACGAAACCGCTCCTCGGACAATGGAGGAGACCAGCTTGCTGATCGGATCATCTCCCTCTCGCAGGGCTCGGACCCGATGTTCGGATGCGGCCGGTCCGATCGCTGCGTCTTCCTTCAGGCGCATCGACGCCACCACCTGCTTGGTGATGTCCACCTCGTCGTAATGTCGCCCGATCACTTGGCGTATCGCCGCGGGACTGGCCGCGACTGGAATCACGCGGTATCCGGTCTTCACCTCGATCTCGTCCCGCGCCGCGAGGTCCCACGGCGCGCCCATGGCGACCGCGAGGGCCCCTTCCTGACGCCGCATCGGGATCACGTTGTAGCGATTCGCCACGTCACGAGAGATCAGATGCGCGATCATCGGATCGACCAGATCGGCCGTCAGCTCGACGTATTCGATGTGGTTCGCCTTCGCAACCGCCCGGAGAATCTGCTCCTCGCTGAGCAGCTTCTCCTGCCGGAGGATCGAAAGAATGCTCTGTCCTGTCTGTCTCTGGCTCTCGATCAGTTTCTCGAGGACAGGAGGATCGACGATGTTTTCACTGGCCAAAGCCGTTATTATCGGGTCGTTCGTCTTCATCCGGTAGACTTCCAAACAGATACATTCACGACCGTCTATCGGCTGATCCGACGTCCGACCTTAGCATCAGACCGTTCTTCTTCGCGCATGGCCTGGGCAGACCGTCCGAAGGGGCCGCCCCGCCCGCACCGGCCCAAAATTACTCTTGCAATGGCGTCACAGATGGTGTATAAGGCGGCCCTGCCTTGCCCGGCGGCGTAGCCAAGTGGCCTAAGGCGACGGTTTGCAAAACCGTTATTCCTGGGTTCGAATCCCAGCGCCGCCTTCTCCTTCTGCCTCCCCTGCGGTCGAATGCCGCTCTGTTGGGATTGCCGTCTGGCCCTGGTCAGGCGTGCCGCCCGCGGACGCCGCATCGCCGGGAACGCTTGGCAACGGAGTCTCTCGCGAAACTGGGGAAATGGGCGATACAGGACTCGAACCTGTGACCCGCTGATTAAGAGTTACCCTTCCTACGTACTGGACGCCCTACCGCTGCCCCCGGCTGCAACCGCAAGTCCTTCCGTGCAGGCCATTTACGGGGCCAACAGGGGTCTGCCCAGGGGACGGGACGGCTAACCGGGGGCGTCGCGCCACCGTTTCTTTTACCGTTTCACGTTTTGCTTTTTCGGACCACAGGGTATGCTTTAGGTAGATAGTGAACGGAAAGGGTGAATCATGGTGACGATCAGCACGAGCCAGTACGTTTTCAGCCACGGTCGCGAGCCGCGCGGCTGGGGGATGTGGGTTTTCGAGATTGACGGCGAGCGGTTCTGCCACGCCGGCAAGTACTCCGACGCGAAGAAGTCGGCCGTCGCGATGGCCCGCGTCCGGAACGCCACCACCGTGACGGTGATGCCCTGACTAAAGTGCGCGGCGGCCACGGCCGATGAGCGCAACGCGCAGGAGGATGCAGAATGAACCAGACTACCGACACATTCAAGGTGCTGACCGACAGGTACGTCCGAGAACTGCCGCCGGCGTCCGCCGGACGGTACATCGAGCGAGATGGCAGGCAGCCCGGCTTCTTCGTCATGGTGGGCGAGAAGACCAAGACCTATTACGCCCAGTTCGACTACCGCGACTCCCTGGGCAAGCGCAGGACTCGGCGGGTCAAGCTCGGCCGGGCGGACCAGATCACCGCCCAGGAAGCCCGCGCCAAGACGGCCGCGATGGTTGTCCGGAAGGACCAGCCCAGGAAGGAGGAGCACATCACGCTGGCCGCCGCCTGGGCGGAGTACCGCGACGGGCACCTGGTGCCCCACGAGCGGTCGCAGCGGACCATCGACGGGGGCCAGGACACCATCGAGCGACTCCTGGGCGACTGGCGGGACGTGCCGCTGGACAGGCTGGCCGAGCGGCCCGACGAGGTCAACCGCCGCTACGTGGCGCTGCTGAGCGAGCGCGGCGTCGCCACCGCCAAGAACGCGATGGCGTGCCTGCGGGCCGTCTACAACCACGCCGCCCGGATGCACCCCGAGCTCTCGCGGCCGAACCCCGTGGGTCGTCTGCGACTCAAGACACCGCCGCCCAGGAACACGGCGATGGCGGCCACGGAGTTGGCCCCCTGGCACGAGCTACTCCGGCGACTGCCGTGCCCGGTTCGGCAGGAGTACCACCTGTTCATGCTGCTCAGCGCGTGCCGGCGAGAGGCGCTGGCGTCCGCCCGGTGGGAGCACCTGGACGTCCGCCGCCGGGCGCTGCGCGTGCCCAAGCCCAAGGGCGGCACGGCGCGGGCGTTCGACCTCCCACTGTCCCGCGAGATGCTGCGGTGCCTTGCTCGGGCGCGCCGCGCGGGACGCAGGCTCTGCCCCGGCAGCCCGTGGATATTCCCGTCGGTCACGTCCAGGTCGGGCCACATCGAGGAGTGCAAGGAGAAGAACGGCCTGAAGACCGGCCACGCCCTGCGGCACACGTGGCGCACGCTCGCCCAGGAGGCCGGTGTGACCGAGCTCGACGCCAAGCTGATCATGAACCACACCATCCCCGGCGCGAACGCCGGATACCTGAGCCGGTCGGCCCTGTGGCCGCACCTGCTCGCCGCGCAGGAGAAAGTAAGTCAGTTCATCATGGAGCACTGCGTATGAACGTTCTTGGAGCTACCAGCGTGAGCACCCTCGAAGCTGTGGGAATCATCGTCGGAATCATTGTTGGCATCGTGTCGGGTGTGTCCGGCTTGGTGCTGGGCCTCCTCAATCTTTGGCACCAGCGGGTCACGACGCGCCCGCGCATCGTAGTCCGACCTCGCATCTACAGTCTGGCGCGCGACGACACGGGGGAACTCATCGCGAAGAACGCCGCCCTTATGGAAATCCGCAACGTAGGACAGATTCCTGTGGTTGGCTCTACCATCGGGTTCTTGCCGAGGTGGCATCGCATCCAAACTGTCATCAGGTTCTTGCCGAAATGCGTGGCGAAGTTGATGCAGGGACACGAGAAGAACCAGGGGAGCATCATCCCCAAACCTAAGCCCGTTAGTGGTCGCACGTGGATGCGCGAAATCAAGCCACAGGATGTCGCGATACTACAGTTCAGTCTTGAGGGCCTCGGGGACACGAAGATGCTGGGCCCAGCCTTCGCTTCAACGATTGTCGGAGACACGTTCAAGGCCAGTCGCCGGGACATGCGGATATTCGCCGAGCAGCGCAAGGCCCTCAGCCCGTCTCTTCCGGCGAAGCACCTACAGTAAGGACGGCGTGGAATATGGACACTCTTGAATCTATCGGGATCGTCGTCGGCATCGTGATGGGTACAGCCGGCTTCGTGCTGGGTGGTCTTAGCTTGTTGCACCAATGGTGTGTCACCCGTCCGCATATCAAGGTTCGGCCTCATGTCTTCAGGTCAGGTGGAGGCATCGCGGTGATCAGCAACGTAGGACATATACCCGTCTTTGGTGACCACCTCGGATACCTCAAGAATCGCCGGGACGAAAAGGGTTTTGTGTTGCTTCCAAACAACCAAGACATCTGTGACAAATGGACGTCGAATCATGAGCTCGAGCCCCAAAATGGGGATTGCCTATGTTTCAAACTGGATGACCTGCCGGAAGAGCAGGAAGTGGGCGTAATATATGCCCAGACTATCGTGGGCGACAGGTGGATGGCCAGCCGGCGCGACATGCGGCGATTCCGCAAGCAACTCGCCGAGCTGCGCCAGCAACCTACCCAGCCTCCTCCAGCAGGGCCTTGTACGTCGCCTCAAGAGTCTCGCACTCCCGCCTGAGCTCCGCGTCCTGGGGCAGTTCCCGCAGCAGCGCCCTGACCTCTCGCAGCTTGCGCTCCACGGCGGTGAGCCGGCTGCGCCACTGCACCGCGCGCACTTCCCGCATGCGGGCTTCCTGCTCCACTCTCTTGATGACGCTTGCCTGCTGCTGCCGCTGGACCTGGGCGAGGAACCGGCGGTTAGCCGCCAGCGTGATGTCGTACATAGGGTCTCTATTCATGATGCCTCCGCTGCTGGACCGCCTTGACGGCTTCCGCCGCCTCGGCTTCTCTCCTGCGCTGCTCGGCATCCGCTGCCTGGGCGTTAACCTCCATCTTGCGTTTTGTGTCCGCCCAGAGGAGCGCCCGCAGCCGCTGTATTGTAGGACTGTTTTCGCCCCATCGCTTCACCGACGCGCGGTACGATCCAAACCTACTCATGTAGTAACCTCCTGAACTTCTCCACCAGCGGCGTGGCCTCCGGCTCCGGCTCGGTCGTTGCGGGGTGCGTCTGCTCGAACTCGGCGCGGGCCTTCACCGCCGCGTCGCGGTCGGCTCCGGCGGGCCAGCCTGCCGGCCAGTTGTCAGTGTCTCGGTGGCCTGCGCCCCACCAGGCGTCGCGCCGGGCCTCTTCTTCAGCACTCATCATTTCAGTCCCTCCAACACCTTGTCGTCGGTTCCGGACCACTTCTTCACCAGGGGGGCCAGCGTGGTGGAGACGTGCTGGGCCGTCAGCATGAGGCGGCCCGCCGCCCTGTCGATGTCCCTGACGGTCTCGGCGTCCTCGCGGCACCACGTCTCGCGCGCCAAGTCCCGGAGCGCGGCGTACTGCTTCTCGTCCAAGCCCGACAGGTAGGCCGGTCCCGCGAAGACGGCCGCGATCGTCCGCCGGTCGCCCTTCCTGACCAAGTCACTCAGGAGGATGAAGCTGTGCTTCTGCCCCTTGAGGTGCGTCCTGATCTCCCCGCCCAGGGGGTCGGGCGTCTTTGGGCAAACGACGGCGGCGATCCTTGCCTCAGTGGTATCTCGGTTGGCCTGGAGCTCGGCCAGGGCCTTGTCCGTCACCGCCAAGGCGCGCTCGGCGGTCTTCCGGGCAGCTTCCGCTAAGCGTCTCTTGTCGGAGACGCCTGCCTCAGCCTCGCGCAGCTTGGCCCAGGTGTCCCACAGGGTCTTCGCGGCGGAGCGGGCCGGGTTCAGCGCCGGGCTCTTGTTTACGATGACGTCCGGGTGGGCGTCGATGGGTAACGGTTGCAGCATGTTGGGTCCTCCTTTAGCCCGGCACGCCTATCACGCGCACGGACTTGATTGTGTTGCCGACCAGGTGCGTCACCCCGTACGACAGGGCGTCGCACCAGTGGTCACGGTTCCATTTTGGATCGAGGTCTTCCGCGCGCAAAGTACCACGGGGGGCCTCCTGGATCGTCTCGATCAGGTGCGGGCACCGGTCCGTCACCCAGAGGGCGCGGTCCTCGGCGCGGGTCTTGGCGTTGTGCAGCAGCTGGTTCAGTCGTATCCACCCGGCCACGCGGCTCTTCTTGTAGGGCTTGCACGCGGGCAGCCCGGCCTGCCTCATGGCGTCCACCACCGTGTCGCCGGAGAGGCCGCGCGCGTCATCCACCACGACGAAGGGACGGCGCACGTCGTTGCGGGCCGCCATCTCCGTCAGCATCTCCGCGAACATCTGCACGGGAGCCCCCGTGCCCACGGACAGGTCGTTCGGGTCGGCGGTGTCTGTCTCGTCGAGGACGATCAGGTCGCCGGCGCGGTAGTACCCCGCCGGCTCCCGCAGCCGCCCTATCAGCAGCCCGACGGCGGGGGCCGCCGTGCCCCAGTCGGCTCCGATCACGTGCGTCGCGTCGTAGTACGGGGGACGCCGTACGATGTGGTGGGCCGGGTCGAAGTTGAACAGGCACCCCGACAGCACCGACCAGTCGCCCTTGATCCAGGCGTCCGCCAGCGCCGCGTCCGCCCCGCAGGAAGCCCGCAGCGTGCGCTCGTACGTCACGCGGTCGATGTGGGGGTTGTCCTCGAGCGAACTCGTCGTCCACACCCACCACAGGCCAGCCTCGTCCTGGAAGGGGTGCCACGGCGGGGCCTTGCTCACCCACTTCTTGTAGACCTGCGCGTGGCTGCGCCCGTGCGGGTTGCAGGTGAAGTGAAGCGCCGGTCGCTGCCCAGGGGGAGTCCGCAGGTTGCTCAGGGTGCGCATCGTAAACGCAAATCCTGCCGGCGTCGCGTTGCCGAGCTCATCTGCGTAGATGGCCGTGAAGCTGCGCCCCTGGAGCTTGGCGTAGGTGGCCTCCTCGCCCAGGCAGGCGAACGTCACCACCGCCCCGCCGGGCACATCCAGCGTACCGGCGTTCTTGTTCCGGGTCACCGTGCTGCCGAACGCCACCACGCAGAGCTCGAACGCCTTGTCCTGCAACTCCTGCAGCCCGCCGCTGGACTCACGCAGCACGAGCGGGCGGGCCTCAGCGCCGAACTCCTTCAGGTGGGCCAGCAGGTCAAGCAAGAGCGAGAAGCTCTTACCCGATCCCCTGCCGCCGGCGTTGATGATGCCGCAGTGCCCCCGGTAGCGGAGCACGGCCTGCTGGAACTTGGTCGGGGCGATTGACTTCATCATTCTTTGACCTCGATCAGTCTCCTGAACTCCTCGTCCGACATAGGCGGGGGCACCGTGATGTTCACCTGCACGGCGTTGCCGGCGACTGGGGCCGCCGCCGGGCCGACGTCGCGCAGGCCCAGAAGGCTCTTGCACGCGAAGATGCACGCGGTCACGTTGCCGTCCCGGACGTGCCTCATGAGGGTACTGATACACTCGTCCGCGAGCCGGGCCTTGCCAAGGTAGTACGCGGCGATCACGGCCTCGTCGCCGCCGTCGTCGCGTAGCAGCTTGGAGAACGTCTTCCGGGACAGGCCCAGCACGTGGGCTATCGTCGCCTCGGCTACGCCTTCCGCCGCCAGGCGGGTCACCTGGGCCAGGCCCGCGTCCGTGACCTCGACGGCGTTGCACGGACCTCGCCGGACCAGCACGTTTTCACTACTCTCTGTCATGGCTTCTCACTTCCTGATCTGGACTCCCAGGGAGTCCGCCAAGGTCCGATCTTCCCTTGGGCCGTCCAGTGGGGGCCGCTGGCCCAGGGGGTGCCGAGGCCCCGCCCCTAAAGCCGCACAAGGCGGGCAAAGGCGGGGCCTGGGCGTGCCATCCTTGGCCCCCGGCAGCCACTGTGCAGGGAATGGGGTCCTGCGGCCTTTTATCGGTCTGTAGGGTAAACCGCCGTTTCTCGGACCGTTTCGCAGCCACACAAACGCGGTTCTCGACGTCGCTGGATGATTTGGGATATACTGGACCTTCTATTCCTAAATTAGGGCGTCGGCGGGCCGAGCTTTTTCGTGGGGCGGGGCCGGGGGACACGTCGTTCTCCGCCCAGGGACGCGTGGTCGTGATCGCAGGCCGGGCAGGCCGAGTATTCCCCCACCTTATCTTTCCCCCTCCATTATTTCTTCTTCTTCTCATATCACAATAAAACAAATCTCATTCGCGATATATATAGTCAATACCCGGCCTGCACGGCCTGCACCGGGGTAATGCTCGCAGCCGCCGGATACGCGGGCTCTCCCGCCAGGGCAATGCCTTTGAAGCTGCGCAGCCGTGGGCCTTCGGCTTTCCAGGGCTTGTACTCTCGCACCCGGCCCTCACTGATTTCCAGCAGGTCTTTGCAGAAGACCTCTTTACATAGGCTCGGAAGCCCTTGGTCTGCGGCCCAAAAGGCGTACGCTTGGTACAGGGGGTCCTTGTCGGTTTTGGCCTCGGCGTCGTACCGGCAGCAGTCCTCGATGAAGGCTACGACCTGAGAAGTCAGTCGACGCAACTGGCGGACCTTCTCTTCCCCGGCAGTAGTTTGCGTGAAGCGGCCCCGCTCCGTGAGCATCTGCCGCCCGGCGATAGCCCAGTTCAGGATGCCCGCCCGCTGCTTGCAGAGCTTGTCCGTAAGCGTGAGGTCCTCGCGGCCAAGGAAAGACTGCTCCATAGGCAGCACGATGTACCGGCTGACCAAGGCCCCCGACACGTCCAGAATTTGCGGGAGCTCGTTCGTCATGATGACGATGCGCGTGGTGAGATAGCCCTCCCAGTCGTCGAGGTACTTTCGCGGGATGGTCTGGTGGTCCTCGCCGCTGATGCTCAGGAGACGGGATACGAGGGTTCCGCGATCCGTCCTGCTGCCGATCCGCATGTCCGTGATGATCGCGAGCCGTTTGTTGATCGCCGCCTGCAGGCCGAAATTCGTACCGAAGTCGGCGATCTTTGGGGAGAAGACGTTGTGCTGCCCGATGGTTGCCCCCCACACGCGGGCGATGGTGCCCTTCCCCGAGCGACGGGGTCCGATGAGCAGGAATATCTTCTGCTGCGACGTGTCTGCGGTGAGGCTGTAGCCGAAGGCCATCTGGAGCGCGTCGATGCAGTCCTGCTCACTGTCGTCGGGCCAGGCCTCTTTCAGGAACTTCTCTGCCCAGAGGGGCGGGACGGGGGCGGCGGGATCGTACGCGTAGTCTACCTTGTTGAAGGTGAGCAGCCGGGAGTCGTGGTCGATGATTTTGCCGGTGGTCAAGTCCACGATGCCGTTCGCGCACACGAGCAGGTTCTTTGGGTCGGGGTCGTTGGGTCGGCGGTCGAGCCAGCACGGGGGCCGATGCGTGTGCTTGTCGCAGATGGTCAGGGAGCACAGGGCGTCCGCGAGATTCGTCACCCACTTCTGGGCGGGTTTCTCGCCGAGGGTCTCGGCGTAGTCGTAGATTTCGCGCCGCACGACGTCCTTCTCCCTGGGCACGTAGACGCCGCCCGCCCAACCGAACCACTCATCGTTGTATCGCAGGAGAGGGCTTTGCCGCGCGTTGAGCATGTCCCGCATGATGTCGCGGGGACCGGGCTTGTTGTCGTCGTCGTCGGCGTTTACCTGGGCGTGAGCCTTGGCAATCTGCTTCAAGGCCTCTCCCGACGGGTCCTTCTTGTCAAGCACGGACGCGCTGATGCCGAAATCCTGGTCGGTGATGATCGCGAACAGCGTGTCGTCGGCGGCTCCGGCCCGTATCCCGTTGCACAGAAAGTCGTTCAGCCACGCGGATCGGCTGTCGTCACCGTCCTTCGGCTTGTCAGGGTCACGGCCTTGCACCGCGATCACGCGCAGTCGAGCATACTTCTTACCCTTGAACACGGCGGTGCGGGGGTCGGTGTTGATGTCCCCGACGCGCGTGACGTTGGTCGTGTTCACGTTGACGGCCTCGATCTGCGCCCTGGCAGGCAGGGCTGCTGACTTGAATGGGCACAGGGAGTAGGCCCCTGGCTCGTCCCTGACTACTTGGGCGGTGCAGCCCGTTTTCTGGTTGACCGTGCCGGGCAGCCTCAGCAGCCGATTCACGTTGTGGCACGCGTCCGCGCCGAAGGCGAGCTCCAAGGCGTAGTTGCGCTCGGCGGCATCCGGGCAGGCCTCTTCCAACCGCCATATGGCCTGATACCCCCGGCCAGAGAAAACGATGATGCTGGGCGGTGGCACGCCGGGCGGCAAGTCGGCGGTGAGCCGCTTGAGCATCCTGTCCTGCTCTGCGGCCAAGTCCTCCCCGGCGCGGGGATCGATGTCCACGTGCAAGAACCTCGGGGGCAGGATGTCCTCGATCTCGGGTGGCCTGGCGTAGGCCCGGTCGGCGGCTTCGTTCAGGACGTAGTACGTGTTGCGGTCAGCGCCGCGCTGCTCCAGCCAATCAAGAACCTTGGCCGGATCGCGGAACGTGGCCGTGATGATCGAACTCTTGTCGCGGCTGACCGAAGCGAGCACCCACGGTCCCCCTGGGCGGAACCTGCCCAGGAAGTCGACGGCGGCTTGGTGGTTGGGCTGCGGAGTCATGGGCGGGCTTCCCCCTCCATGAAGGAAGTCACCGCGTACGTTCCCGGTGCTGCTGGTACTACTTGTTTCTTCATTTCATCGCCCTTCAAATAGGAGCCCTCAGACCCGCCCTCTACATTGAGAAACGGGCCTGAAGGGCATAAGTGACCTTCTTCACGCGTCCTCCCTGGGCACCAGCACTATGCGCTCGTAGAGCCGCCGGGCCGGGTGGTTCCACCACAGAGGCCCCAGCTTCTTCCCGGCGACGCGGCGGTTCAGGTTCAGCTCATAGAAATCCTTGTAGCTGAAGCGCCACAAAGACGGGTATCTCATGCCTACAAAGGACACGATCTCCCAGGCGGCCTGCTGCTCGGTGAGACCGGCGCACGCCGTGCAGAAGTACCGCTCGTTGAGCGAGGTCACCTCGCTGGGAACGTCGTCGGGGTCGACGGCGTCCCCAGCGAGCGGCACCGCGTACAAATCGCACGGCGTGCGCACATGGCACTTGCCGAGCCCCGTCGGGTACAGCACCCGGCCCAGGGGTAGCCAGCGATCTCGGCGGGACAGCGCCAGCAGGTAGTTCCGCATGCCCTCCGCGCCCAGCAGTTCAGGTCGTTCACGCGACATGCTTGCCCTCCTGCTCCTCATCGTCGGACGCGCATCGGCCCAGCATCCACGCGTCGATGTCGTCGCGGCGATATCGGACGTGCTTGCCGATTTTGGTGTACGGCGGGCCTTTGCGGTCGTAGCGGTAGTTCTCAAGCGTCTTCGCGGGGATGCCGACGTACGCGGCGGCCTCGCGCGGGCTGAGCCATACAAACTCCCGTAGCTCGCGCGCTACCAGCGCGGCAAGCTTGTCGTAGTCTATCTCAAGTTCCACGGTTGTTGCCCCCAAAATAGTGGACTGGTTATACCCGTATTGTAGACAGCGGGGGTGATACCGAGTCGCGGGTAGGTAGTGATTTTTCAGGGAACCACGCGTGGTGGGGTAAATTTTCCAGCCGCGTAATGGCTGTAGGGGTTGTAGCTTCTTGACTTCTTGACCAGTGCGGGGTATCCTGTTACAGGAGGTGCGTTCTCTCGGCTCTTTCCAAACAGAGTATTTATGGCTGGCAATTGTGCCGCCTGAAGTAAGGAACCCAAAGATGAAGTATATATTGGGTCCATTGCCCCTTGGAGGACAGCGTTAACTGTCCGCATGTCGGCGTGGCAATGCTTTAGGCTGGCAGGGCCAAAAGTGTGGCGGCCCGCGAAAGCGGACACCCGCCAAGCTGCCGTTCGGTTTTAACGGATCGGACGGCCTCGTGAGAGATAAGGCCTGGACGGGGTATGCCGGCGCTAACCCGAAACCGGCCCCACGGGTGTTGATTGCACAGTACGGGATGGGCCCAATCCGCCCGTCACGGTTTACGTGGGACAACCGGGAGTAGGGAAGTGACAAGGGTCCCGTCCTGCCAGCCCCCTACCGTTTCTTTCACCGTTTCTCCGACCGTTTCTTTGCTGCGGCCGCGCCGGGAGGATTCGCAAGTTGAGGCACTTGAGAGGTTTGGGAAATGGGCGATACAGGACTCGAACCTGTGACCCGCTGATTAAGAGTCAGCTGCTCTACCAACTGAGCTAATCGCCCGAGGGTCCGTTTCGGCGTCGGCCGGAAACCAACGCAGCCGACACGTGCGTGTCAGCCGCGGCAAAACGGTGATTCTACAGACCCGTCGGGGCCGCTGCAAGAAAATTGCGGGCCAATCAGTCAAACTTTTCCTGGACCGGTTTGCACTCGTCCGCCGGCTGCTCCCCTTGGCACGCTCAGCGGGCCGGCAGGACATATTCGCGGGAGTTGTTCAGGGATTGCCTGCCTTTGGCGACCGACGTTTCGATATGGCAACGCAGCGCGGCATCGCCGTGCTTGACAAGCCGGACCGACACGTTGGCGTCTCGCACCGCCAGCGAGCTCGTATCGAGAGAGATCGGCTCATCCAAAACCACAGGTTCCGACCCGGACGACCGATGCCGGGCCCAGGCCAGAGCGCTGGCGGTCAGGTTTCGATCCGCTGCCTGGAGATAGGCCGCATCGGCCTCGAAGAGCATCGTGTTGGACCCGCCGGTCAGGGCGAACATCACAACCCCAACCAGGCCCAGCAACACGATGACATATGTCAGTATGAAACCCTTTCGCGTTATCTTGCTCATGGGGTCTGCTCCCGCGCCAAGCCGCCGAGAAAGTAAAGGTGCGAGTTGGCGAACCTTTGTCTGATCTTCCCGCTGAGGCGTTCCTTCAGAGATGTTTGCACCTCGACGGCGTGCGCCCGATCGGCCCGCCTCTGGAGCCGCCAGGCAATCACCGCGTCACGGAATCGCCAAATGCCCTCGGTCTGCGGCTCGGCCTGCCCACCGCCAAGAACGGTTCGCGTCACGCCGTCTTCGTCGATCCGGTAGCAGATCACGCGTTCGGGCTGGCCGATCAAGAGCGTGCGGTCGTCACTCGTCAACTCGTACGAGGCGTCGGGGAAACCGACGGCCGCGTCCACGTCGTCGCGGATGTGCCGAACCAGGTCCAGCACGCTGGTGTTCTCCTGCACCATTCTTGTCATGCGAGGAACGTCGCGAGTGAACGTCGCGAACAGACCGCTGAAGGCGATCGCCACGATCGGCAGGACGGTGACCACCACGAGCATCTCGACCAGTGTGAAGGCCTTGCGTCTCATAGCGAGCCCTCCTGCTTGACCGGTTGCACGGCCGGCGTAACGTACCGCGCCAACTCGACGGTCACCTTCCTGGAGCCTGCCTGTGCGCTGGCCTTGACGTTGATCCGTTCCAGTCCAGCCCACGGCCCTTCTCCGGGCGTCCTGTCGAGCGAGACCGTCACGCGGGGCCAGAGTCGTCCGGCGTCCTCGCTGTCGATGGGAGCCCCGGTGGCGGTCAGGCTGTCGAGTTGCGCGATCGCCGCCGCCGTGCACTGCTGCCGGGTCCACTGATAGCGGTTGAAGCCACTGAACCCGGCGACCGATATGCCCAAGCCGGCCAACAGCATGGCAAAGAGCGAGATCCCCACGATCAGATCGGCCAGCAAGAATCCGCCTGGTTTTCTCATTTTCGCTGTCACGAACGCGCTCCCCGTTTCAAGTTACGGATAGATACTGCCCGCCATAGAACTGAGCACGGCCACTCCCGGAGAGAAGATCGCGAAGACGACGAACCCGACCGTCGCTCCCAGGAGGATGATCCCGCACGGCCAAAGGATGAACCGCGCGAGGTTGACCCGGTAGCTGTAGTTGAACCGATAGAACGACTCGAGCATCTCCAGCACCGCCGGGGCGTGAGCGGCCCCGGCATTCCGCTCGAAGGCCCAGGCCAGTGTCGAGGCCAGACCGCAGCCCCGCGCCGCGGCGGCGACGTCGTCGCCCTGCTCGACGCGCCGAAGCCAGCAAACCAGCCGCTTTCGGAAGCACTGGTTGACATCCAGATCGAGTGTGCTGCGGATCGCTTCGTTGAGCGGACAGTCTGTCCTGAGCAAGACACGCAGCAATTCTACCGTCTGCAAGGTGGCGTTATTGTTCTCGAACCAGTGCAGAATGGGCAGGCGCCATTTGATCCAGTCGCTCATCCGTGAAAGCAAATACGGCTCCTCAGGACGGCGTCTTCGAGTCCGAGCCCAGATCCAGACGGGCGGGATCACGAAGAAGATCAGAACGAAAAGGAGTATGGCGGGCAGACCGTTGCGGTTGTAGACAAGGACCTCCATGATGCCTATCAGCACGCGGGTCGGGGCAGGCAGACGATCCCCTGTCATCTCCTCCAGCACCTGTTTGAATTGCGGAATGACGAAGGTCATCAGGCCCAGCACCATGATAAAGGTTATCGTGAGAATCACCAGGGGGTAGGCGGCGTGAACCGGCTGCAGTCGCATGCGGCCGGCCGCCTGCGACCGCAGATCAGCCTCGACTGTCGCTATCGCTGCCGGCAGTTGGTCCTGGGGTTCGGCTGCTGCCAGGATCGCCAGGGCCCGGCTTGGACAGCGAGGATAGCCCCGGCGAAGCGATTCGACCAGCGAGTAACCTTGCAGAAGCCATTTCTTGATCTGCTGCAACGCGCGAGCGGTGCCGTCGGTTCGCCCGTGGGCGGCGCATTCCAGCGCCATCGGCAGGGGCAGGTTTTGTCTCATGCTGCTGCCAAGAGTCGAGAAGACGGACGCCGCGGTGGCCTTGCGGCTGCCGGCGTTGTAGCCGATCAGACAGGCCACGACGGCCGCAACGCCCAGCAACAGGAACAGAGGCAGCACGAAACCGGCCCCCACCGCGGCAAACGCCCAGAAGAAGCTGACGATGAACAATAAGCCGCCGACTGCCGCGAGGATCAGGAAGGCGAGCCGCTGATACCATCGCTGCGTCTCGGCATGCCACCCACCCAGCGCGACCGCCACCAGGGTCACCAGAAACAGCACCACCGCGGAGAGGGCAACTTCCATTTCCGCGCTCTCGATAAAGAAGTAGACCATGCCAAGGGCAACTATCGGGACGGTCGCCATCGCCAGGGCCGGCAGCTTGTAGCCAAGGATGGTGAACACCACCATAAGAACCGCAGTAATCGCAGCAAGTTCGGACATCTTCGTTTCCTCAGCTAGCCGACAGACTCGTGACGACCTGGATCATGGGCAGGAACATGGCGAGAATCGCCATCGCGAGAAAACCGCCTACGACGATGAGCATGATTGGAAGCAGGACCACCTGCAAGCGCGATTGCCCGACACGCGCCTGGTCGGCGTACATGTCGGCCAGGCTATGCAAATTGTCCGGCAGCTCATTGCGCTGGGCGCCGAGCTGGACCGAATAGAGAAACAGCCTGGGCAACATCCCGGCCTCGTGGCCGGCTTCCATGAGATTGGCGCCTCGCTCGATCTGCGCGGCCAGGTGTTCGCTGTCGAGCAGGAGCCGTTCACTTCCGGTGGCGACGGCGCCCAGCCGCAGGCACTCCGGCATGTCGCAGCCGGCGCCCACCAGCACCGCCATCGCCTCGGCCATGCGGCTCAGCACGCTGTTGTGGTACAGTCGCCCGATCACCGGGATTCGCAACAGGAATCCCTCCTTGATCCGCCTTCCGCCCGGTGAGCGGGACAGCGCCATAAACAGGGCGACCACGCCCGCCACGAGCAGACCGACGCCGATCCAGAACGGTACCACGTTCTTGGCCAGGTTAAGGACCCCCTGAGTCAGCGGGTTGAGTTTTCCTCCGACCATCTCCTGCAAAACGGGGGCAAACTGCGGGACGATGTACGTGAACACCAGAGTGATAATGATCGCGCCGAGCACGAAGATAACCGCGGGATAGCTGACGGCTTCGAAGACGATCCGGCGCGTGTGTCCGGCCAGTTCAAGATGGCGATTCAGACTCGTGAGCATCTCGGTCAGCCGGCCGGTCTCTACGCCCGCTTTCAGAATGCGGCCGTAGAGAGGAGGAAAGGCCCCCTGCCTCTTCTGAAACGCCTCTTCGATCCCCATTCCCCTTTCCAGATCGGCGGCGATCTCTTCGACCAGCTTGCGCATCGACGGCGAAGCGATGTCCTGGGCCAGCTCGCGCAATCCTCTCTCCAGCGGGATTCCCGCTTTGGTGATGGAGGCCAACTGCTGGTTGAACAGCAGAAACTCATTGCGGCCGATCACCGTCTTGGGCCGGGCGGGCTCGCCTTTCTCCACCGAGTTGACGGTCAGCCCCATCTCCCGCAGGGCCTTGTCTGCCTCCTGCGAAGAGGCCGCCTCGATCATCCCGGTCATCAGCCTGCCGCCGGCAGTCAACGCGTTGTACATGAAAGTCGCCATTTTCTATTCCTATTCGTCCTGCCTGATATCGCTCAGAATCCCCGCGTTTGTGTCCAGACTTCAAGGGGCGTGCGCATCACCGGCGCCGCACGCCCGATTCAGTTCCGCCTGTGTGGTGACGCCCGCCTCGACAAGTCGCCTGCCGTCTTCCCGGATTGTCGCATGACCCTTGGTCCTCAGCAGGCTCTCCAATTCCTCCATATCGGCCTTGGCCAGGATGGCCTTGCGCAGGCCGCTATCTAATTGGACCATCTCCGCGATCAGGACGCGGCCTCTGAAGCCCGTGCCCAGACACTCGTCGCAACCGGCCGCTTCGTATTGGTCGCCCGCCGGTTTCCGGCACTTCTCGCAGAGCCGGCGGACCAGCCTCTGATTGACGACCGCCGAGATGCTCGAGGTGACCTGATAGGGCTCGATGCCCATCTCCAGGAGTCTCAGCAGCGCACCGGCCGGGGTCCCGCTGTGCATCGTGCTCATGAGCAGGTGACCTGTCAGGCCCGCTTCGATAGCGATCCGGGCCGTCTCGGCGTCGCGAATCTCGCCGATCATGAGCACCTGGGGGTCCTGGCGCAGCAGCGACCGCAGCGCGGTGGGAAAGGTCATCTGGCCGTGCGGCGTGATCGGCACCTGCGTGACCCCTTCGATGCGAATCTCGACCGGGTCCTCCAACGAGACGATGCTCTTGCCGGGAAGCGTACTGACGATGTGACGGAGAATCGCGGCCAAGGTCGTGCTCTTGCCGCTTCCAGCCGGGCCGGTCAGCAGCAGGATGCCCTGGTTCTGCGCCGCAATCGCCTGGAGCGCCCGCTGCATCGGCGGTGCAAAGCCAAGCTGGTCCAGTCTCAGGAGATCCTGACGCCGGTAGAAAAGGCGGACGACCGCCCGCTGGCCGTGGATCGTGGGGAAGATGGCCAAACGCACGTCCGACACAACCTCAGCCGACGGACCCGAGATTTCCAGGCGGCCTTCCTGGGGAATGTCGTTGCGGTAGGTCAGCAGCCCCCCGAGCACCTTGAGCCGGGAGACGACGTTGTCCGCCACCGCCGCCGGCAGGCTCTCCAGCGGGCTCAGCACCCCGTCCAGACGGAATTTCACCACGAGCGAGTCGGCGGTAGGTTCGAAGTGGACATCGCTGGCGCCGACCCGGATCGCCTGGGCCAGCAGATCGTCCACCAGTGCCACCACGTCCAGACCGTTGCGTTTCTGATTGTGCTGATCTCTTGAGGCCATCGAATCTGCTCGTGTCCCTGCATCGATCCGTTCGGGCAATTCCCGGCAGATGCCGTTCTTTCACCAGTAGGACGCGCCGCAGACGCCGACGTTAATGGAGGCGCGGTTTTTTTGCGTTTGTAGGCGATTTTCGTTAACATCAGATGCAACGGCGCGTCTTACCAGAGAAAGACGTGCCGTCAGGGGAGTAGCATCTATGTTCGGGAAGGCCGTTCGTTGCGACCTGCTTTGGGCCGGCAGTTTCTCTGAGGCCGCGGATGCGAGCCAGCAGTGGATTCTCGCCGCGATGCACAGGCATGGACCGGAACTGGTCACCATGCTCTGGCGAATTTTGGGCAATGAACAGGACGTCTGCGACGCCTACCAGACAACATTTCTGCAACTGGCCCATCGCGAGGATCGGCGCAAGCCCGGGCACGTCAGGGCATACCTGTTCCGCACCGCCAGCAACGCCGCCATCACCATGCTGCGTCGGCGGGTGACTGAGGGCCGCACGCTGTCGGCTTGGGAATCCTGTACCGGCCACCTTGAGCCGGCGGAGCCTGATTTCGACGCCCAGTACCTGACCGAGAAACTGCGGGCCATGATCGCTGACTTGCCCGAGCATCTGCGCAGCGTCATCACACTGCACGATCTGGGCGAACTGCCCTACCCAGAGGTCGCCCGCATCCTGCGAATATCGACAGGCACCGCCCGCGTGTACCGGTGTAAAGCCGTGCAACTGCTGGCTGCCTGGATGAATAGAGAGGAGCAACCATGAAGCCGGTGAACCTTCTCGAACGGCTTTTCTGTAATTCGAAGCCTTCGGCGGACCGATGCCGCCGGACACGACAGTGGTTTGCGACCGCTTTGAGTCGTCGGCTGGGTCCGGAAGCCGGATGGGTTCGCCGCCACGTTGCCGTCTGCCCGCGATGCCGCAAACGGCTGGCTGGCCTGCGAAACGTGGAGATGGCCCTGTCCCTCGTCCGGTCTCAACCCCACAGCCTCGACCTGCTCAGCCGGGCCAATGCCCATGCGATCAAGATGCTCCAGCACGGTCTGCGCCAGGCCCCTAAGGCCCGAGAACTCGAACGATCGCGGCCGGAACCTTCGCTCGTCGAACAATTCGGACAATACCGCCATAGCGCTGTAAACGTGGCCGCCTGCATCGCTATCCTCTTGTTGACCAGGGCCGGCGTGTTCGGCTCGCTGGACAAGGCCCGAACCGGCGGCCAGAAGGCGGTCCGCCAGTACTATGCCAGCCACGTCGGCAACGATCTGGCTGAAGAGGTCTTCGACGGCTGACCATGCGGCGTCGTCCCCAGGTCCGAGAAGGGACGCCCCCTTAGGCCGATAGGCATGGTTCCACCCCTGCGGCGGTCACGATAGACGCTCCCCGATTTGCCCCCCCTGCGGTTCGGTGCAGCCCCGGCGGCTCCTTTGGCCGCTGCCGGTTGTTTCCTATATTTTACGTGGCGGTCGCCGGGGCGTCTTCATCACCGTCACCGGCTCTGGTCAGCGTATGGGCCAGGAAACCGAACCACGGCATCGGAGGAATGCCCAGTCCCGTTCGCGGGATGAGGCCCCTAAAGTCCGGTTTTTTGGTCAATTGACGGGCCGGGGAAGCCGACGAATGGACCGGTGAAGCCGCTTTGAATTGAATGCGATGAATTGACGTGAATCATGCTCAAGAAGTGTGCGATACTCGGTCTGGTCTTGTTGTTGGCGGGCGGCCTTCCGCTGGCATGGCAGCGAAAGCAGGCGGAAGCCGAACGGCTGGCGACGCCTTCCGGCGCTGCGAAGGGAACGCTGCAGCCGGCCGACTACCTCCAGAAGTACGGCCAGTGGTACCGCCTGACGCCGGAGGAGCAGAATCAACTGGTCCTCGAACTCGACAAGGAGCGTCAGAACAAGACGCCGGAGGAACTGGCCGCCGAGCAAAAGGCACACCTTCACAATGACTTGCCCAAGCTGGCCGCCGGCGAGATGAATCCCGGCGACATCGCCGACTACCTCTATGGCCCCAACTGGGAAGAGCAGGTCACGCAATACCGCCAGCGCAGAGAGAAAGAGCAGATTACCCAGACTACCTCTATGGTATGTCTGTCCATCGGTGGCGCCCTCTTCGGCATTTGCCTGGTGATCTGGGTGCTCTGGTCGATCGTCCGCGTCATCAAGGTCATCGCAAGACGTCGTTCCGAGCGAGCGGTCCTCGCAGAGACGGCTCCGGGTGAACTGACCGACATTCCACACGGGATTGTGGACGAACAGACGAACGAAGAGGACTCGGAGGCCACCGCCGAAGCAGACGACGTCCCGGAGGACTCGCCGGAGCCTGCTCTGTCCTGCAATGGGTACGAATCCGACCCGGCGGACAACAACGACCCCCGCGAGCGCTTCCTCGTGCCCCGACGGCACCGGGACTTACCTCCGGGCCGCCCGATCCTGACCGTCGCGCCCCGACCAGAGGAGGACGGCGTCGCCGTGCTGATGACGGACGAACCGTCCGGAGAGCAGGACTGGTCGGCCCAGATGGAGTGGACGACGTCGAACGACGAGGAGAGCGCGACCGAGGCCGCGCCGCCAAAGCAGCGATTCACGCCGAGGCCCAGAGTGGCCGTTCTCGGCGAGACCCAGATTGTCGCGGCGCCGGCTGCCCCAGTCGAGAACCCTCTAACCGAACAGGCTGAGGAGCTTCAGCGGCAAATCGCCGAGTTCCGACAGATGGCGCAGAACGCGCAGCAGGCATCGCGCGGACAGGGCGAGCCGCTCGGCGACACGCTCAAGGAGCTGGCCCAGCAGGTCTCGGCCATCCGTGAGTACGCCGCCTGTCAGCAGGACCGAGTGGAGAAGCTCCAGGACGGCTACGACTGGAGCATTGTCCGAACCTTCTGTCTGAAGGTGATCCGCTGCATCGATAACCTGGAAAATCGACTCGCCAAGCTCGACGAGGAAGACGAGGGCACTCTGCAACTCGAAGAGGTCCGAGATGAACTGCTGTTCGCCCTGGAATCCAGCGGGGTCGAGCAGTTCCGTCCCGACGTCGGCAGCGACTACCGCGGACACGAGAAGTTCGCGGAGGCCATCAAGGAAAAGGAAATAACGGGGGACGCCAACCAGGTTGGCACGATCGCCAAAGTGGTGCGGCCCGGATATCGATATGTCACGGACGAAGACAGTTACAAGGTGGTCAGGACGGCACAGGTGAAGCTATTTGGCTGAGTCTTCTCGCGGCACGCCTCTGGGCGGTCCGACAGACTCTGTGCGAAACGTTGAACGCAGGAGAATACCATGGCTAACATCGTCGGCATAGACCTTGGAACGACGTTCTCGGAACTGGCGATCCTCAACGCGATCGGCAAGCCGGAGATCGTTCCGAACGCGGACGGAGAGCGACTGACACCGTCGGCCATCTTCTTCGACGAAGAGAACCCCGAACTCATCCGCGTAGGGATCGAAGCCCTCAATTCGAGACACCTGAACCCGGCGCGTTCCGTGCGGTGCATCAAGCGTCATATGGGCGACGCCGAACACCAGGTGACCATCGACGGAAGGGGCTGGACCCCCGTGGAGCTGTCGGCGCTGATCCTCAAGAAGCTCAAGCAGGACTCCGAAGCCTCGCACGGGCCGATTTGCGACGCGGTGATCTCCGTTCCGGCCCACTTCGACGAGGTGCGCCGCAAGGCGACGATGGACGCCGGGACCGCCATCGGTCTCAATGTCATCGCCATCGTCAACGAGCCGGTCGCGGCGGCCTTGTACTATGCGACGACCAGGCAAGTCGCCGGCAAGGTGCTCGTGTACGACCTCGGTGGCGGTACGTTCGACGTCACGATCATGAATGTCAACGGCCTTCAGATGGACATCGTCTGCTCCCAGGGCGACCACGCCCTCGGCGGCATTGACTTCGACCAGAAGGTCCTCGAAATCCTCCAGAAGCTCTATCGCGACAAGTTCGGCACCGAGCTGATCGCTTCGGAGGAAGACCGGGCCAAGTACGAAGACGAGGCCGAAGACGTCAAGAAGACGCTGTCACGCCGTCCCGTAGCCAAGAAGATCCTGTATGGCCCCAGTGGCAGCATGCGCGCCGAGGTCACGCGGGAGATGTTTGAAGAAGCGATTGCCCCGCTGGTGGCGCGGACGGACATGATGGTGGAGGTGGCGCTCGAAGAGGCCGGTCTCAAGCCATCCGACGTGACGACCGTGCTGCTGGTCGGTGGTAGCACCCGCGTGCCCATGGTGCGGGCGCACCTGGAGCAGACGTTTGGTTTCGCGCCGGCCTGCGAGGTGAATGTCGATGAGTGCGTCGCGCTGGGCGCGGCGCTTCACGCCGGCCTGACCGCCGTGCGGCAGAACCCCGACGCCGTGGACACCGGTATCCGTACCGGGCTTCAGGATATCTGCCTGACCGACGTCTGCAACCACAGCTACGGAACGATCTGCGCGCCGATCGACAAGGAAACGGGCCGCCGAACGATCCAGAATCGGATCATCCTCAAGAAGAACACGCCGCTGCCGTGCGAGGCCACGCAAACGTTCTACACCGTTTCCCAGGGCCAGGAGAAGGTCGAAGTGACCGTCACACAGGGTGAGGATGCCGACCCGGCCTACGTCAACACGATCGCCACTCACCGCTTTGAGCTGCCGCCGAACCGGCCGGCCGAGCGTCCCATCAAGGTGACCTACAGCTACGATCTCAACCAGCGAATGCACTGCAAGTTCGAGGACGTCGACTCCGGCCGAGTCTTGGAAGTGGACGTCTCGCTGGACGAGGAGAAATCCGAGAGCGAGGCAACGGAGGGTGCCAAGGAGCTGCAGTCGCTCAAGGTCCAATAACCGACAGAACGGTGTCCCATGCTCAAGATCGTGCTTCCAATTGTGGCTATGATCGTAGGGGTCGCGGCCGGTGTCTTCATCGGAGCGCGGCGCCGAGGTCCGCAATCGGATGCGAGCGGCCCATCCCCATTTGCATCGGGACTCGGACTCGCCCGCCGCCTGCTGGTGCGATTCGGTGGCTGGGGCATACGAACGGCACGTCGGGCTTCTGGCCTTGCCAGGCGCCTGCCCGGTGAACTGCAGGGGCTGACACAATCGGCCCGCAGTCGCTTGCCGCGTGTGTCGCGGCCGGCGCCGCAAGCAGGCGGCCATCCCGCCCTTCCCGCGACCGGCAACGGCGCCCAGGAAGCCGCCGCAGGCGTTGGACGGAGCCCCGAGACGCGTCGCTCGGACAAATCGGACGGGGCCGTCAATTTGGGCATGCTGAACTGCCGCGCTCGAATCGGCAGAGAGCCGAAGGGCGATACCTGGCAGACGGTCCTCATTCTGGACATCTGTGGTACGATCGAGGCGCCCGACGAGAATCACGAAGTGGGTTTGAAGACGACCCTCAGCGACGTCACCGACAACAAGGGTCAAACGCCGCTGCCCGTGCCGGTGCGGCCCAAGCAGGGGCCGATCAACCGGGCGGTTTCCTTCACGTACCAGACCGAGATCGGAAAGCTCTGCCGGCAACGCACCGTCCTGGAAGACTGGATGACCGTGGCGCAGATCTCGCCGGAATGGTTTGTCCTCCCGCGACAGGGACACCGGGAACTGCGATTCAGCGTTGCCATCATCTCCCAGTCGACCGGCCAGGAGTTGGCCGCTGGTTCCTGCGTCGGCGCATTCGAGAACCTCGAGATCGGCTATCTGGACGTCGACGACAATATCCAGCGAGCCAAGACCCTGGCGGTCGGGTTGGCCTTCAGCGTGGGCGCGGCCAACAACGCCCTGCGAGAACCCGAGACCAACGTGATCTACGGCTGGGTCCGGACCAATTTCGGCTCGGGCGACGCTTCCGAAGGCGCACGCCTGGAGCTGGAACAGGCCCTGCGGAAGACCGCCGGCTTCTTCCTCAAAGGCGGACGCCTGAACCTGGAGGAGATCTGCAACGAGATCGTGGAGATCGCCCCGATGGTGGGCCGCCTCGACATCATGGACTTGTGCCTTAGGGTGGCTGGTGCCAAGGGCCAGGTCACTGCAAGCGACATCGGGTTGCTCAAAGACCTGGCGCAGTGGCTGAAGATCGACCGCACCCGGCTCCGCGCGATGGTCGAGAAGACGCTTCCGGTGAGCATGCACCAGAGCGAGGATGCGGAGATGATCCTCGGCGTGACCACGGAGATGAGCAAAGACGAGGTCCGACACCAGTTGAACCGCGAATACGCCAAGTGGAGCTCGCGCGTGATCAGCTCCGACCCCGCGATCCGCAAGCAGGCTGATCAGATGCTGAACCTGATCGCCAACGCCCGCACCCAATACATCGGCGTCAGGCCCTCAGAGTAGCCCCAGGACGGTCCCGAGCCAATCCGCCGCTGTCCCACCGCCCGTCAGAAGATCGTGTAAATGAACGGCGCGGCGCTCGTGCCGGCCAGCAGCACGATCAGACCCAGCAGCAGCAACACCAGCACGATCGGCAGCAGCCACCACTTCTTGTTGTGCTTGAGGAAGTGCCAGAATTCCGCGAGGAGAGAGGGACGTTGCTCTTGGGCGAGTCGTTTGAACCTGGCCGAGTCCTTTTCCGTCATATGTGGCAAACCTCACTGGTCAAAACTGTTGGAAGTAGCGTTCCACGTTCTTCGTCTGCTCGTGCGGCGCCCAGTAGGTTGGGGCCTTCGGATCGAACTTCCGACACAATACGTCCCGGCCCAGCAGGCGAAAAATCAGCCCGAGAGGCGTGATGAGCCCGAAGTAGAACGCGCCCATCAGGATCAAGCTGACGACGAAGCCGATGGGCAGCGTGACCGCCATCAGCACTACGTAAACGCAGCGGGTCAGCGTCAGCGAGACCAGCCCGCTGAGCCAGACCAACACGCCGAACGCGACGATGCCGCCACACCAACGGATGTCCAGGCCCTTGATCGCATACAGGAGAACGGCGATGGCCGTCGTGGCGATGACGGACACCAGCCGAAAGCCGTTAAGGTCTTTGCGGCTCGGGTTCCAGTTGACGCTAACCAACGACATTTCTCACTCCCGTCATCTCCTGCCCCGTCAGTCGAGCTTGAACTGCGACTTGTACCGTTCCACGTCGTGCTTTGTCACCTGTGGTTGTTCCTGTTTGTACAGAAGATGCCTGCCCAGAACCAGCACGTCCATGTCCGTGGCCATAAAGCAACGATACGCGTGTTCCGGCGTGCAGACAATGGGCTCGCCACGGATGTTGAAGCTCGTGTTGATGATCACGGGACAGCCCGTTTTAGCCTTGAACCGGCTCATCAGCTCGTGCAGCCGGCCGTGACGCTCCGGGTCCACCGTCTGAACGCGTGCGGAGTAATCTACGTGCGTCACGGCGGGAATCACGCTGCGCCGGCCCTTGAGCCGGTCGAGGCCCCTGGCTCCGGCGATGTCGCCGTCGAGCCGCTTGTCCGGCCGCACCGGCGCGACGATCAGCATGTAGGGGCTCTCCTGGCCCGGCTCCAGACCGAAGTACTCGGGTGCGTCCTCGATCAGCACGCACGGCGCAAAGGGGCGGAACGACTCGCGGAACTTGATCTTCAGATTCATCACCGATTGCATCTTCTCGCTGCGGGCGTCTCCGATGATGCTCCGATTGCCCAGCGCGCGCGGCCCGAACTCCATCCGACCCTGGAACCAGCCCACCACGTTCTCCGAAGCCACCAGATCCGCAACGCAATCGTACAAATCTGTCTCTCGCGCGAAGGTGTGGTGCGGCGTGCCGACACGCTTCAGGAACGTCTCAATGGCCTGGTCGTCGAAGGCCGGCCCGAGCAGCGAGCCGCCCTGCGCATCGCGGCCGTCGACCTTACGTTCGTGATCGAGCAACTGGTGCCACACGAACAGGGCCGCGCCTAATGCCCCGCCGGCGTCTCCGGCCGCCGGCTGCACCCAGATCTTCTCGAACGGGCCTTCTCGCAAAATCCGTCCGTTGCCCACACAATTCAGCGCGACGCCGCCCGCCAGCACGAGGTTTTTCAGGCCCGTTTCCTGATGGACATTTCGAGCCATACGCAGCATGATCTCCTCGGTCACCGACTGAATCGAGGCGGCCACGTCCATGGTGTGCTCGGTGATCGGGCCTTCAGGCTTGCGCACCGGCGCGCCGAAGAGCCGCTCGAATCGCCTGTCAACCATCACGGTCTTGTATCCGTACGGGAAATATCGCATATTCAGGCGAAACGAGCCGTCCTCCTTGAGGTCGAGCAGTTCCTTGAGGATCAGGTCGCGATATCTGGGCTCGCCGTACGGCGCCAGGCCCATCAGCTTGTACTCCCCCGAGTTGACGCGAAAGCCCGTGTAGTACGTGAAAGCCGAGTACAGCAGGCCGAGCGAATGCGGGAAGTGAATGACCTTGCGGAGTTCGACGCGGTTGCCCCGCCCGACGCCGGCGCTGGCGGTGGCCCACTCGCCGACGCCGTCGAGGGTCAGGATAGCCGCTTCTTCAAAGGGACTGGGGAAGAACGCGCTGGCGGCGTGGGATTCGTGGTGCTCGGTGAACACGTACCGGCCGCGATACTCGCCCCCCAGAGCCCGGTCCAGCTCGCGCGGCAGATGCAGCTTCTGCTTGAGCCACAGCGGAATGCTCATGAGGAACTGGCGGAAGCCGCGCGGCGCATAGGCGATGTAGGTCTCCAGGAGCCGCTCGAAGTGGACCAGCGGCTTTTCGTAGAAGACGACGAAGTCCAGGTCTTCCGCCTTCAACCTCGCGGCCTCAAGACAGTACGCCACGGCGTGCGACGGGAAGCCCGGATCGTGCTTGATTCGCGTGAACCGCTCTTCCTGCGCGGCGGCCACGATCGCGCCGTCGCTCACCAGAGCCGCCGCACTGTCGTGATAGAAAGCTGATATTCCGAGGATATTCATAAGTCTACAGGACCGCGCCGGGCGCTCGGGCGGAATCCGGGGCGAACAAATCCCGCAGAGCCGCATACTTCTTCGCCTGCTCGGTGTCGCCTTTCTCGACGCAGGCGGCCGCCAGAATCTGATACCCCTCGACGAAATCGGGCTTCAACACGACCGCCTTCGTCACGTGTTCGATCCCCTTGTCGAGCTGGCCCAGCCGGATCGACTGAATGCCCAATCCAATGTGCGTCAGGTAGTTCTGCGGGTCTGCCTCTACCGCTTGGGCAAACCACCTCTGCGACTCGTTCGGATCGTTCTGCTTGGCGTAATAGTTGCCCATGTTGATCCTGCCCTGCACCGACGATGGGTCGATCCGCAGGACCTTGTCCAGGTGTCGCTTCATCGCGGCGTAGTCCTTCCGATGCGAGGCGGCGGCCGCCAGATTGACCAGAACATCGACATTATCCGGGTCGATCCTGCTCAGTTCCTCGTACACCGTCGCAGCCTGGGCGATCAGACCCTTCTGCGCGTACTGCGTCCCGAGCATCAAGAGGGCCTGCTTGCGGTCGTAACGATACGGCGTCTCGTCCGAGGTCAGCGCCTCGATAGCCAGGTCCCTCATTCCGCCCAGTGCGCAGGCCCCTGCCAGTGCCAGCCGGATCGTCATGTTGTAGGGCTGGCTTTCGAGAAGTCGCTGATATCTGCGGACCGCCTCGCCGATCCGCCCCTGCTCGACAAGAAGCTGGCCATAGCGAACGTTCACATACGTGTCCCCCGGAGCCTGCGCAATGGCCCACAGGTACGGCTCGTCCGTCGCGCTTTCCGCCTTGACCATTCTGCGAAGCGCGAACAATCCTTCCCGCAGCCGTTCCAGTTCGCGGTCGTGCGTGATCTGCCCGGCGAAGGGCGGAAGCGTCTTGCGCCGGTACATCACCATCGCCAGTTCGTACATCTGGCGGTGGTCGAAGACCAGGCGGTCGCGGCACAGCTTGAGCAGTTCGTCCTCCGTGCGGTCGGGCTCGCGGAGCTTCGCCCCAGGCAGCGCCTCCCGAATCGCACGCATCGCGGCCATCGCCGCCAGGAAGTTGCCCCGGAACGTCGGATGGACGTGGTCCAGCATCAGGTCGTCACCGAGCAGGCCATCCTGGCTGTGCTCTTCAAAACACGCTGTCAAATCGCAGAGGCTCACGCCCTGGTCCACCAGCGCCGCGGCCGATTTGCGAATCGCCTCCTCGATCCCGCTGTCGGCGCGGAACCGGAGCGTATCGAGATCGCGGGCACGGACAAACAACCGCTTGGCCTCGTCCGTCCTGCCGAGAGCCAGAAGGCACGTCGCCTGACAGAATGCCAAGTCCGCATAGCCGTCGTCTATCGCACGGGCCTGCTCGTAGGCGGCCAGCGCGCCCTCGAAATCGCCCGAAGCCCCGCACTGCCGGCCCTGCTGAAAGTGTCGATCCCACCGCGCAAGCTGCTCGGCGGTCAGTCCGGCGCGGTGTTGGGAGCCAAACGGCGCACACGACCGGATGTTGGTCGGCACCGTGCACAGGATCGTCTTGGCGCCGTGCTGCCGGGCAGTCCGTGCGATGGCGCGGAGGTTGGCCCGGAAGTGGCGATAGCAGGATTGCAGCTTGGGATCGTCGCAGGCCATCTGGCTGTCCAGAAAGGCCTCCATGCCCAGCCATTTTCTCTCGGGCCCGCGGGCGCCGCGCAGGGCTTGACCGGCTCTGCCCATCAACTGGCCGAGTCGGGTATCTTTCTTGGCGGTAATGCAGAGGTTGATGAACGCCCGGTTGGAGTAAAGCCTCTCGGGCAGTGTGGGCGGACCGTACGGTCCGACGACCTCGTTGTTGCCCATGTACACCAGGAAGGCATCCGGCTCATGGGCGGCGCAGTCGGCCGCGATGCGCCGGGCCACGTGCGAATTCATGGCCGTCACCGCCGCATTGACCACCTCGAATGAGGTCTGCGTCGAATGGGCGTTGAGCAGGACCTCCAGGTGTCGGCAGAATCCGAACGCCACATCGGGGTCGCCGTAGGCCGCCGAACCACCCAGGACGAAGATGCGAACGGTCGACTTGTCCTTGGCCGCCAGGACGCCCGCCTCGGGGGCCCTGGACAACTCCTTCGCGACGAAATGCTCGCAGTAGTGCGCATTGGTCAGATGGAGCCTCCGGCCGGCCGCCTTCCACGGCAGAAAGAAGTCGCCCGGCTGGCCGTAACCGACCAGGCGCAGGATCGCTTCGAGCAGCAGAATGCAAAAGACGGGGCTGGCAACCGCAACGAGCAGACGCAGCCACAGGGGTGATCGTCCCGGACGTGCGGGACTTGCGGTGTTCTGTGAATCGGGCTTTCTTTCCATGACGTCCCCGACAGTCACGTCCAGCGGCCCGGTTCGGCTCGTTCCGATGCCGTGCGCAGGAAAGAGAACATGCCGAACCGGTGTTCGGCATGCCCTTCTGAAATCGAGAAACTCGTCACGCGCGCGTCCGACCACTTCTCATCGGGGTCTCGCACGTGACACCTGGACCACGGCCCGATCAGGCCGGCGCCGCGGGAGCCGCCGCGGCAGCAGCAGCCTTTTCCTGGGCGGCTTCGGCCTTGGCTTTCTTGCCGGCGCCGCTCTTACGATGGGCCACCTTGGGCAACCCCAGCACCGAGTCCCCCTCGGCCCATCGTTCTTCGTCGTGCAGCTTCTGGACGCGCTCGGCCCGCGAGAGCACGTTGCGGTGCCGAACCAATGCGTTTCTCACCTTGAGTGAAGGATCCATGGACATGCGAATATTCTCCTGTTATCTGTTAATGATCTTCAATCCGTATGCATCACTAAAATATCGCGGCCCGAACGACTCACAGCCCGGAGGCGCCTTGCCCTTATAGAGGGCCCCGATCTCGATAATCTTCTGTTTGGCTTCATAGCCATTTGAACCCTGTCGGTCCGGGTTGTCGTACGTCTGCATCGTCACCAGGAAGTAGCCGTCGCCCTGCGGCAGCCTGCTTCCATCAAGCCCGTTCTCGGCAAAATATCCGCGAAGCTTTTCAAACGCCACGATGCCGGTCTGTATCCCCTGTTCGTCAAAATGACGCTTCACGGGCTCCAGGTCCTTCCGGAGTTCGGAGCGGGCGATGACGATCCAGTTGTCACCGGCTGCCGTCGTTGCGCCGCCTGTTTGCGCAGCATCGTGCTGCGGCGCCGTCGAGGCGGCGCCAGGCGCTGGATTCGCACCGGGCGAGCCCGCCGTCGGGCTGTCTACACCCGCCTGCGTCGTTCGACCGACCTGTCTGTAGCGTGCTTTCTGGTCGATCTGGCCCAGCCGGAACACCGCCAACAGGATCAGGATCACGAACAACCCGATCGCAATGCCGATCTGATACGGCAGCGAAACCTCGATCCGTCCGGCGTTGAACTGGATCGCCTTCGGTTTCAGCCAGGTCTGCGACGGGCCGGGCGCCGCATGCGGTTCCGCCAGACCCACCGGCTTCGGCGGCTTCAGGACCGGCGGCGCCGGACGCTCGGCAGCAGGCTCGCCCGCCTCTGCCGGCAGAGCCGGCTTGGCGGCCTTGGGCCTTCGAAGCTTCTCCAGGTGAGGCTTCAACCGCTCCAGAAGACCGGGGCCTTTCGATGCGACGTTGGGCCCGGGCTTCGACCGGGACCGGCTGATTGCCTCATACAGCGCTTTTTGTCCTGAATAGCGCCTCATAGCCGAGAAGCTCCCTTTCGGCGAACACCAATACGACGGCCCGATGAGGTATTTCCATCCGGCACGGTCGATTCACAAACCAATCTTTATAATCAAACGAAGCGGCGATTTCAATGACAAAATCGCCCTCCTGCAAAAACGTGTCTGTGCGAATTTCGCGGCAAGGCCCGTTTTCCACCACGGAGCGCCCTGTGTGGCAGCGGTCCCGATGGCCATCGGGAGAGCAAGGCGGAGTTTGCCGATGGCTTCGACGGCATGCGTATCACCATCGGCAAGCCTGCGCTTGCCGCTGCCACACGGCTGCCAGGGTTTTTTCACACGCATTAAGAACCCGCACAAGGCATTTGCGTTTGCGTCATTGACAGGGCCGGCCGAATCGGGGATAATCCGCCCCCTTCCGCGGTGGGGTGGTGATGCCGATCCGCCGCCGGGCCGGTGCGTCGGCCTCAAACACGGGTGAAGGGACCAGCAGAAACGAACCACGGGAACTGTAGGAGCCGAAAAATGAGGTCAGCCGTCGCGGGAGTGCTGTTGCTATCTGCTTCTTTACTGGGCGGCTGTGCCAAGTACTGGTATCAGGAAGGCACCAGCTTCACGCAATGCCGGCGGGACCTGGCATCCTGCCACGCCGAGGCCGTGCGGTATTCCGACGTCGAACGCACCAGCGGCCTGGGCAGCTATGAGAACAGGTTCGTCAAGGAATGCATGCGTACCAAGGGCTACGATCTGGTCGGGGAGAAGGCCCTGCCCGTCCGCGTCAAGCGCGAGAGTTCGCCTGTCTTCGGCATCCCCGGCGTCGCCGGGACGATCGACTGACCCCGAGCCTGCCTGTGGACGACAGGAGGCGCTTCCCCTCTGCCGGGCGGTCCGAACACACGATTTGCGGGCAAGTGGATGAATTGCCTTGACAGGCGTTGGAATGCGGGGTATTTATGGTTTTTTTGTATCTACGTCAGAGAAGGTCTCTGCGGAGGCTCGCAGAGAAATGGGAGTAACCAGCAATGTTGCCAGCCAAAAAGACCAGTAAGTGCCGAACACGTACCCGGCGGGCCCACCACCGACTCAAGCCCGTGAACTATTCCCAGTGCGCCAAGTGCGGGCAGGCGAAACTGCCCCACGCGGCCTGTGAGAACTGTGGATACGTCAATCCGAACATGACCTTGAAGCTCGGGAAAGAGGAAACTGCGTAAGGATGCGAATCGCAATAGACGCCATGGGAGGTGACTACGCCCCGGACGAGATCATCGCCGGTGCGGTAGAAGCGGTTGGCAAGCTCGACAAGGACGACGAGTTGATCCTGGTGGGACCGCAGCAGGTGATCGAGTCCAAGCTGACCGCGGTGGGGTCCAAGAGAGGTCCGCTGAGCGTGGTAGACGCGCCGGACGTGATCGGGATGGACGACTCGCCGGTCGACAGCCTGCGCAGCAAACCGAAAAGCTCCATCGCCGTGATGGCCAAACTGGCCAAGCACGGACTGGCGGACGCGGTCATTTCCGCCGGCAACACGGGGGCCTGTGTGGCCGCGTTCCAGATGCGGATGCGGACTCTGCCGGGCGTGAACCGCCCGGGGATCGCCGTGGTCTTTCCGATGCCCGCCGGCCCGGTCACGATCTGTGACGTCGGCGCCAACATCGCGTGCAAGCCCATCAACCTGTACCAGTACGGGTTGATGTCGACGATCTACGCCAGGAGCATCCTCGGAATCACCAAGCCGCGCGTCGGTTTGATGAGCATTGGCGAGGAGGACGCCAAGGGCAACGAGGTCGTCAAACGAACGCGGGAGTTGCTTCGCTCCGATCCGCGCATTGATTTCATCGGCAACATCGAAGGACGCGACATTTTCCGCGGGGTCTGCGATGTCGTCGTCTGCGAGGGATTCGTCGGCAACGTGATCTTGAAGCTGACCGAGGGGGCTGTCGATGGGCTGTTCCGTGCCATCAAGCAGGAGCTGATGCAGGAGAAGGCCCGCCTGGCCCTGAAATTCAAACCGATCATCATGCGCGTCTATCAGAAGCACGACTACAATGAGTATGGCGGTGCCCCGCTGCTGGGCATCAACGGCACGGCCCTGATCTGCCACGGATCGAGCAAGAGCCGGACGATTCGCAACGCGGTCTCTGCCGCGAAGAACTGCTACACGCAGCGAATCAATGACAAGATCATAGAGTGTCTCGCGGAAGCTGGCGTAAGGACGTCTGATGCCTAAGGATACAGAGAATCGCCCCTCCCCGAGTCGCGCCGTCATTACCGGGTGCGGCTCGTTTGCACCAGCGAAGCTTCTGACCAACGACGATCTCTCCAAGATGGTCGATACCTCGGACGAGTGGATCACCACGCGCACCGGAATCAAGGTCAGGCACATCACGGCAGACAATGAAACGACGGCCTACCTGGCCACGGAGGCGGGCAAACGGGCCTTGGAGTACGCCGGTGTCGACGCCAAGGAACTCGACCTGATCATCGTCGCCACCATCACGCCGGAAATGCCCTTCCCGTCCACCGCCTGCTTCGTCCAAGAGGCCCTGGGCGCCAAGAATGCCTGGGTGTTCGATCTGGCGGCTGCCTGTAGCGGCTTCGTCTACGCCCTGCACATCGTCCAGCAGTTCATGGAGAACGGACGGATCCACAAGGCGCTGGTCATCGGAGCCGAGACGCTGACGAAGATCACCAACTGGCAGGACCGGTCCAGTTGCATCCTCTTCGGCGATGGAGCAGGCGCCGTGGTGCTCGAACAAAAGACCAACGGCGGCCGCGGCATTATGTACAGCACGCTCGGCGCCGACGGGGAATACTGGGAATCGCTCAACTGCCAGGCCCACGGCTCGCGCCACCCCGCGCCACAGCCTCTTGCAGATCCCGGCAAGGTCTTCATGCAGATCAAGGGACGCGAGGTCTACCAGCAGGCGGTTCGACGCATCGTCGATTCCGTCACCGACGGCCTGAACCACTGCAATCTGACCGTGGACGACGTCAGAATGGTCGTCTCCCATCAGATGAACGCGCGGATCATCGAATCGGCGGCCAAACGGTTGAATCTGCCCGACGAGAAGGTGTTCGTCAACATCTCCCGGTACGGCAACACCTCGGCGGCTTCGGTGCCCATCGCCTTCGACGAATGCGTCCGCACGGGGCGGATCCAAAAAGGGGATATCTTCATCTTCGTGGCCTTCGGCGCCGGGGTGACCTGGGGCGCCAACGTCATCGAATTCTGACCGCCCCTGCGGGACCGACGGAAGATCGAAAACCAGCCTGTTCAAGGATGCGAACGATGACTACCGCTTTTCTGTTTCCCGGGCAGGGCGCCCAAGTGGTCGGCATGGGCGCTGACGTCGCGGCCGCATATCCTGTGGCCGCCGCGTTGTTCGAAGAGGCCAACCGTATTCTGGGCCTCGACCTTCGCAAAGTGTGTTTCGAAGGTCCGGCCGAGGCGCTCAACACCACGACCATGTCGCAGCCGGCGATCTTCACGATGTCGGCGGCGCTGCTCGAAGTGATTCGGACTGAATCCGCCGCCTCCGGCATCAGGCCGCAGATCACTGCCGGTCTGAGCATGGGCGAGTACACCGCTCTTTATGCAGCGGGCCTGGTCAGCTTCGAAGACGGCCTTCAGTTGGTGCGCAAGCGGGGTGAAGCCATGCAGGCCGCCGCAGACGCTACGCAAGGCGCAATGGTGAGTATCATGGGACTTGACGAGGAGAAAGTGCGTCTGCTGTGTCGGGAAGCCGGCCAGGGCGAACTGCTCGAACCGGTGAACTTCAACTGTCCCGGCCAGATCGTCGTCAGCGGCACGGTCCCTGCCTGCCAGCGGGCCGTCGAGCTGGCCCCCCAACGTGGCGCTCTGAAGGCAATCCGCCTGGAGGTGGCCGGGGCGTTCCACACCAGCATGATGGCCAGTGCCGCTGAGACGCTGCGACGGGCCCTTTCGGTGTGCCGCATCGCCGAGCCCGACAACGTCAAGACGCTGGCCAACACTGACGCCCAGTACTACGCCAGCGCGGCAGCCGTCGTCGAGGGCCTGGCCAAACAACTGACCAGCCCGATCCTGTGGGCCAGGTGTATGCAGCGTCTGATCGACGAAGGCGTGGACCGGTTCTATGAGATTGGCCCCAGCCGCGTCCTGACCGGCCTGATGAAGAGAATCGACCGAAAGGCCAAGGTCGTCAATCTGAGCACCGCCGACTCGATCAAGGCTCTGATCGAAGGTGCATGACCCGGCCTGAAGCCGCTGCGAAGACCCAGGCAGGCAATGCTTTTATCGTGACGCTTTTCACAGTAATTGGAGGCCTTAGTAATGGCTGAAAAACGACTTGCCGTAGTGACAGGGGCGGCTCGAGGAATCGGCCGCGCCATCGTGTTCGAATTGCTCCAGCAAGGACGCCTTGTGGCGGGTCTCGACGTGATCGAAGACCAGCTTGCCGATCTTCAGGAGGCCGTGAAGAAGGCCGGCTTCGAAGTCATCACGCGCTGTGTGGACATCACCGACACGCCCAGGTTTACCGAGGTGCTCGAAGCCCTGGCCTCCGAACACGGGGGCATCGGCATCCTGGTCAACAACGCCGGCATCACCCGCGACAACCTGCTGATCCGCATGACCGACGAGGAGTTCGACAAGGTGCTCAACGTGAACCTGCGCGCCGCTTTCGTGGCGACGCGGACAGCCGCCAAGTCGATGCTGCGCAACAAGTTCGGGCGGATCGTCAACATCAGTTCGGTCTCCGGCGTCATCGGCAACGCCGGACAGGCCAACTACTCCACCAGCAAGGCCGGACTCATCGGCCTGGCCAAGACCACTGCACGCGAACTGGCCAAGAAGAACGTCACTGCCAACTGCGTCGCCCCAGGCTTCATCGACACCGAGATGGCACGCAAGCTGCCTGAACCCGTCCTCGAAGCCGCAAAACAGTTGATTCCCATGCGACGACTTGGATCGATGGCCGATATTGCCAAGGCCGTCGCGTTTCTGACCAGCGATGACGCAGGCTATATCACCGGTCAGGTCCTCTGCGTCGACGGCGGCATGGCCATGTGAAAAAATTCGGAAAAATGTTTGTACAAGTCCTGTTCGCTCGGTAAGATACCGCCCGAATCCGAACCGGGTGGGGGGTGGTACGCAGTGATTTTTTGGCGACAGCAACTGACGGTGGAATTGACGAAGTTCGAGTGCATTAGGGAGGATCAACAAGTGAGTATCGATGAGGTAGATGTGCAGGCGATCGAGAACAAGGTGATCGAGATAATTAGCGAGCAAATGGGCGTCGACAAGGCGGAAATCACCAAGGAGACGTCCTTTATCAACGATCTCAATGCGGACTCGCTGGATACGGTGGAACTGGTCATGGAATTCGAAGACGAGTTCGATATGAGCATTCCCGACGAAGAGGCCGAGAAGATCCAGACCGTCGGCGCCGCCATCGATTACATCGTCAGCATCGCGCAAACCAAGAAGAAAGAAAACGCATAAAGCCTGATATGAATAGACGTCGAGTTGTCATAACGGGCCTGGGGTGTGTTACTGCGCTTTCCGAGTCCGTCGATGAGCTTTTCACTGCGCTGTGCGAAGGCAAGAGCGGCGTTTCCACGATCGAATCCTTTGACACCAGCCAGTATCCGGTCCATTTCGGTGGGGAAATCAAACACTTTGACGTGAGCCAGTACGTCGACAAGCGCGAAGCGAAGCGGATGGACCGCTTCACGCAGTTCGCCATTGCCGGCGCGATCAACGCGGTCAAGGACAGCGGGCTGGATTTCGCCAAGGAAGACCCGTACCGCGTGGGCGTGATCGTCGGAACCGGAATCGGCGGCATCAAGGAAATCGAAGAACAGCACGTTCGGCTGATCGAGAAGGGCCCGGGCAAAGTCTCGCCGTTTTGCGTACCCCGGCTGATGTCCAACGCCGCCAGCGGCAACATCGCCATTCAGTTTGGTGCCAGGGGGCCGTGCTTCGCCGTCTCCAGCGCGTGTGCATCGGGCAACCACACCATCGGGGAGGCATTCTGCAACATCGCGAGCAACCGCAGCGACGTCGTCATCACAGGCGGCTCCGAAGCGGCGCTGACCCCGATCGGCCTTGGCTCGTTCTGCGCCGCCCGCTCCCTGAGCCTGCGCAACGATAATCCCCCCATCGCATCGCGCCCATTCGACCGTGACCGCGACGGTTTCGTATTGACCGAAGGCGCTGGAATTCTGGTCCTGGAGGAATTCGAGCGCGCCCGCAAACGCGGCGCCACGATCTACGCCGAGCTGCTTGGGTACGGCGCGACGGACGATGGGTATCACATCACCGCGCCCCTGCCCAATGGGGAAGGCGCGGCGATGGCCATGAGAGTGGCGCTGGCGGACGCGAAGGTCAATCCGCAGGACGTCGGTTACATCAACGCCCACGGGACGAGCACCGAATTGAACGACATCGCCGAGAGCACGGCCATCAAGAGCGTCTTTGGCCAGTATGCCTACAAAGTCCCCGTCAGTTCGACCAAGAGCTGCCTGGGACACATGCTGGGCGCGACCGCTGCGGTCGAGTTGATCGCCGCCATCAAGGCGATCAACCGTTCGGTCATACCACCGACCATCAACCTGGACAATCCGGACGAACGCTGCGACCTGAAGATGGATTACGTGCCGTGGACGGCCCGGGAAGCCAAGGTCGATATCGCCATCAGCAATTCGTTCGGCTTCGGCGGACACAATGCCTGCCTGGTGGTCGGGAAGGTCTGAGTCTCGGCCGTATTGACGAATCCTGCCCTCCCGATCTGCGGTGTGGTCGCATCGTCTGACTTGGTGCGGCTACAGGCTCCCCGGCCGGATGGTCGCGACGCAGATCGCATCTCATGAGAGGCTCACGATGGCATGGGCGATAGTGCTCCTGGCGGCTGGCCTGCTTCTGCTCTGGAAGGGGGCCGATCTTCTCGTCAACGGCGCCGTTGGGATCGCGCAGCGTCTCGGAATCAGCCAGCTTGCCGTGGGACTGACCGTGGTTGCCATGGGCACGTCGGCCCCCGAGGTGGCCGCCAGCATCGCTTCGGCTCTGGGCGGCAGAGGCGACATCGCCATTGGGAACGTCTACGGCTCCAATATCGCCAACCTGGCCCTGATCGGCGGGCTCGTAGCGATGATCAATCCGTTGCGTATCCAGGCCCAGACGCTTCGCCGTGAGATCCCCACCATGCTGATCGCAGCCCTGCTGCTGTGGCCGATCCTGCGGGACTTGAGTCTGTCGCGGCCCGAGGGTCTGTTGCTGTTCATCGTCTTCGCGAGTCTGCTGGCCTACACCGTGCGCGTCGCCAAGACCGGTGCATCGCCCATCAGGGACGCCGCAGTCCCCGTCGTCCCGGTCCAGTCCCGCACGGCAAAACATATCGCTCTGGTCGCCATCGGACTGATCGGCCTGTCCGTCGGGGCCCGACTGGCGGTCGACGGCGCGGTGACGATCGGCACAAGGGCCGGCCTGAGCGACGCGGTGATCGGCTCGACGATCATGGCGGTCGGCACATCCCTTCCGGAGATGGTGACGTGCATCCTGGCCGCCCTCAAGGGTCACCATGACATTTCGGTGGGCAATCTGGTCGGCTCGAACATCTTCAACACCCTGCTGGTCAGCGGTGCGGCCGCTCTGTTCCGGCCGTTTGCCGTCGGCCGCCGGTTCGCCGGAGGGATCGATTTCTGGATCATGATCGGCGTCAGCATCGCATTCGCCGCCGCGGCCGTTCTGGGCCGGCGCGTGATCGGACGTGTCGGCGGCGTGCTGCTGCTGGCCGTCTATGTCGCGTATTTGGCCTACCTGCTCGCCTGCACGCAGGCCGCGTAGGGACGGGTCGGGTCCTCACGGGCACAAGAGCATGGACTCGGCGAAGACCTCGTTGAACGCCTTCTCGTTGGCGATCTCCACGTACTGGATCTCACGCGTCAGCGCCGCCGCCGTCGCCCTGCACTCGTCGCTGAGCAGGAGCATCTGTGCCCCGGAAGCGGCGGCGTTGCCCACGAAGTGAATACGTTCCAGCGGAACGTTCGGCAGCAGCCCCACGCGAACGGCGCTGGCCGGACGGATGTAGTTGCCGAACGCCCCTGCCAGCAGCACCCGTTCAAGGCCCCCGGCGTCGATGCCCATCTTCGCCAGCAGAAGCCGGATGCCCGCCTGAATCGCTCCCTTGGCAAGTTGGAATTCGCGTATGTCCCTCTGCGTCAGGACAACGGCCGGTTCGAAGGTCTCGAGATCCTTGGCCAGACAGAAGGCCGGCTGGCCCTCGACCTCGATCCGCCTTGAAGCCACGGCTGCCGAACACTTCGAGCGGGTCTCTTCGATGTCGGCGAAGCGTCCGCTGGTCTCCACCACGCCCAATTCAAGAAGGACGGCCACCGCATCGATCAACCCGCTGCCACAGATCGACAGTGGCTTGCCACCCCCTATGACATCGATCGTGATGTCATCATTGTCGATGATAACCGCCTCGATGGCCCCGTCGACGGCCCTGCTGCCGCAGCGGATGCGGGCCCCTTCGAGGGCCGGGCCGGCGGCGCAACTGGCCGCATACAGCCGCTCACCCATTCCGAGGACCAGTTCGCCGTTGGTGCCGATGTCCACGACGAGGGTCATCTGCGTCGCGGAGCCTATGTCGACCGCCAAGGCCACCGCCGTCGTATCTGCGCCCACGAAACCAGCGATATTCTCGGCCGTATGGACGTTTCCCGCCGGATTCATGGTCAGCCCCAGGCTGCCGGGGGAAACGTCGTGAGCATTGGTGGAATGAGCCTGATACGGGGCCTGGCCCAATTGCGCGACGGGAAACCCGAGGAAGATGTGGTTCATCGTGGTGTTGCCCACCACGGAGGCTTCATAGATGGCATTGGGGTCGATTCGGACCGCTTCGCAGAGCCCGCGAATCAGCTCATTGATGCCGTCGACAATGATCGCGTGCAACCGCTCCAGACCCGCCTGCGATTCAGCATAGCTGATCCGGCTGACGACATCGTCGCCAAACCGCGTCTGCGGGTTGAGCATGGCTCGCGTCGCGACACATTCGCCGTTGGCCAGGTCAATGAGCTTGGCAACGACCGTGGTGGTGCCGATATCGACAGCCAGACCATAGATGTCGGTCGGGCCGGCCAGCGACCGGTATTTCTCAACGGTCGTCCGCTGGAGCCCTGCGGTGCGATCGAGACCATGTTCGAGAATCTTGTGGGTGTAGAAACGCGACGAAGCCGGCACGGTGACAGTCACGTTGCCCTGGACGGTGTGCTGGCAGGCGAGCACCTCCCGGCCGGACGGGCCCAGGCGGACAACGCATTTTCCGCAGGTGCCCCGGCCCCCGCACGATGTGTTCAGCACGATCCCCGCCTGGCCGGCGGCCTCGACAAGGGTGGCTCCCTGGTGAATGGATATCTCTTTGCCGTCCGGTTCGAAGACTACACGGAAGTGCTTCATCGATCCCGTCGCACCCACGGCGTACAATCCCCGCCCCGGCGCGAGAACTCCCTACAGGGTGAATAACTGCGAAATGAGAAGACTCTCAGCTGATCTTATGTCTGATCTTCCAGCGCGTACGTCTCTTCTTGCTGCCGATTTTCCTTCTGCGTCGTGCTTTGGCCATGCATTCCTCTAAGAAAACGTAGAATCTCTACTATCAATGCTTCTGAGCCCGTATAATGGGATACTACCCGACAAATGCCTTGGTGTAAAGAGAGAAAAACGGGCAAAAACCGCAATCCCGCAGCGTCACGGTGGCACGGTGTGCGACGAGGGACCTGGGACGCGGCGCCTCGGGCGCCGCACGGTTTGTCGCTCGTGCCACTCGGAAACGAGGTATGGACATGATTCAGTGCAACCAATGTGAGTTCTGCGAGATCGGGCCGGACGGGCACAGGGTCTTCAAGTGCGATCCGTTCTCGAACATCAAGGAACCCGAGTGCCTGGCGAAATGGCAACTGATCCGCCTGGACATGCTCGTGGCCAGCTACCAGAGCATGCTCAAGTCGTACGGCAGACTCGCCCCGCTCCAGGACAAGATCTTCAAATACGTCCAGCGGGAGATCAACGAGATGGAGGAATCCGAAAGCTGGCGTGTCGATCCGGAGGATCCGGACAGCGCGCCGGAGGATCGGGACGATACCTGGCCGGTCTGATCGTGGGCTGCGAAGCGAAGGCCACCGCCCCGACAGGTCGGGTCCTGCTTCGAGGCCGGATCGTCCGACCGGACGCTGGACAGTCGGTTCGGTTTTCCGGCCTGACGGGTGTACCCGGCGGGCCGCGTGCGTTGGGGCGATTTCCTGCAATAAACCCTTTGGCGATCTCGTCTTCTCATAGGCTGTGAACAGAACGGATGGGTACAGGCGCCGAGCTAACCCAGATCATAGACGGCTGTAAGTCGGGGGATGCTGAGTGTTTCGCTCAGGTGGTCGATCTCTACGGCCCACGCTGCTATGGCTACTTCTACCGGCTGACCGGCGACCGCGATCTCAGCGATGAGCTGCTCAGCGAGCTGTTCATGAAGCTGGTCGAGAAGATTGCGTCCTATAAAGGCGGATCGTTCGAGAGCTGGCTGTTTCGGATTGCCTCGAACATCTTCCACGATCACCTGAGGGGCCGAAAACGGCAGAAGAAACTCGTCGAGGGGCGGCGGGCGGAACTGGAGCTGCGTCCCATCGAGGCGGCCCAATCGGACCTGACGCCGGACAAGGCTGACAGGCTCCAGACCCAGTTGAGCCGGCTGGACGCCGATACGCGGGATTTGATCGTGTTACGCTATTATTCCGAATTGAGCTTCAAGGAGATCGCCGAGATGCGGTCCGAACCGCTTGGAACGGCCCTTTCGAAATTGCACCGGGGGCTCAAGAAGCTGCGCGAGCTCATGGAGGGTTGAACGATGAGAGATCGCAACTACGATGAGCTGAGAGAGCTGCTGACGAGATTCACGGACTCGTCCGAGGCCGGCTCGACCGAACGGGATATCCGCGCGGGCGACAGCCTGTTCGACATGCATCCGGCGCCGCAGGCTGCGCCGGAGACGCTGGCAACCATCAAACGGCGGATCTCGGTCCGGCTGGGCATGCCGCGCAGACACACCCATCCGCTGTACCGCAACGTCGGAGCCGCCGCCGCGGTGATCGCCATGGCGCTGATCGGTTTCTTCGGACGCTCTGCCCCTGAACAGCCCCGCGTCAGCTACGCTTCGCTGATTCCCGCCGCGATATGGGACAGCGACGATCTCGTCTCCGACGATGCGGAACTGGCGTACTTCCGGTCCGAGCTGCGGCACATCGAGACGCAGATGCAGGCCCTGGAGGCAGGTGACGGCGAGCTGGTCGCGGCCGGTTCGCTCGACGAGGTCGAACTCGAATTGATCCGCATCGACACCCAGTTTTGGAAGGAATAGACGCCATGCAGCGATGTCAGACCGCCCTTCTCGTGGCCGTGCTCCTGCTGACGGGAGGCCTCTGGACCGCCACAATCGCAAACGCTCAGGCCCAGTCGCCGGACAGAGCCGCGGACATTTGGGACGAGGAATCCAGCTCACCGCTGTATCCCTGGTGGTACCGATGGCTCTCGGATGAAATCATCGATCGCATCATGAAGGGCATCGAACAGCGCGATCCCGCCAAGGCCAAAGAGCTGGCGGAACTACGAAAGAAGGACCCCGAACAGTTCAAAACGGAACTGGGCCGGCATGGTCGTACGGAGATCGAGGAGATCAGCCGGGAACGCTTCGAGGCGCGCCGACAGAGGAGGAACACCGAGTTCCTCGAGTGGCTCAAGGCCAACTACCCCCAGGACGAAGCCCAACTGGCCAAGGTCAAGGAAAAAGACCCCCAACTCTACGTCAAGAGCTTCGAGCACCTGCTGGAGCAGTATGGGCGGATCTTCGAGGCCTATAGCGTCAACCCCGAACTCGGAGCGGTTTTGAAAGAGGACTACGACCTGCGGAAACGACGCGACGATATCCTCCGCCAGATGCATCGTGAACGGTCCGACGCCAGGAAACAGGCCTTGGGGGCCGAATTGCAGGACATCGTCGCCCGGCGTTACGATCTGATCGTTCGCCGCAAGGAGATCGCCTACGAGCAGCTCCAGAGGAAGATCGAGGAGATGCAGCGTCAGATCAAAGAGAGCAAGGACGAGATCGTCCAGTGGCAAAAGACCGAGGTCAAGCGGGAAAACGTCCGCAAACGGGTGGAGGCCCTTACCGAGGGGCTGAACAAACGCGGATTCAAGTGGGATTGACCTGCGACGTTGGCGACAAGGTCAGCCGATAGATGCCGCCGGTTTTCATGCCTTCTGGCGGCGCAGTTCCATCTGCGTGGCCTGCTTAAGCGTCTTCTTCTCCTTGCCGGTCAGGCTATGCAGCCCTTCGCGGTGGACCTTGGCGAGGATGCGATCGACCTCGATCTGGAGCTTGCGCTGCTGCTCCAGGTTCTTCTCCCACGATCCGGCCCGCATCTTCAGACGCCACCGCCCGACCCTGGGCAGCAGCAGAACGTACCCTGCACCGGCCGCCATACCCGCCAGATGCGCGGCCTCCCCGCCGGCGTTGTTGCTCCGCGTGACGATCAGCAGGAAATACATGAAGACAAAGACCGCCGCCGCAACGCGAATCGGAAGCGGGAACACGATTACGAACAGGACGATGTGCGGAAACAGAATTGCACAAGCCGCCAGAAGCCCAAGAATCGAGCCGGAAGCGCCGATCATCGGGATCGCCGTCAGAAACCCAACCGCGGTCAGGAACAGGTAGAACAACGCACCGGCCGCGCCGCAGATCAGGTAGAACGGCAAGAACCGGCGACTGCCCCAGTGCCGTTCCAGAGGCGGGCCCAGGAAGAACAGCGCCAGCATGTTGAAGAAGATGTGCCAGACCGCGTCCCGGTTGTGCAGGAACTGGTAGGTGACGATCCGCCAAGGTTGCAGCGCCGTGGACCACGAGCCGCCGTCAACCGCGAACCAATCCTCCAGGAAATCGCCGACCGGGTCCGCCAGCACCCCGATCACGAAGATCGAGAGGTTGGCGATGAGCAGCCACTTGACCACGGGCGTCAGACGCGGCAGATTCAGCCGCATCTGAGGCGAACCGTGATACTGCTGCCGTTCGCCGGCCTGCGTGTAGTCCCTGTCGTAAAGACCCATAAAACGTCTTCTAATCCGCAAACCTGTGAAGAGTACCCTGGGCACCCCCCCATCTATATTATCGGTAATCCCGCCGAATGTTCAAATGAAATCGCCCCAACAATCTCGTCCGTGCGCGTGCAGATTCCATGGCCAGCCCTGTTTCAGGCACAGACGGCCGGGTGTAGAAGTGGCAAGCCGAACACAGCCGAGTTCGCCCAAGGTTTCGACTGCATGCGTTTCCCCATCGGCAAGCTCCGCTTGCCGAGGCCACACGCCTGCCAGAACGTCTCCGCACATCCTACTTCGAGCGTTTGGCGGGTTTGGGGTTGTCGGGGGCAAGGGTTTCGGGTTTGACGAGGGCGAAGAGGACGATCAGGGCGGCGCCGAGGATGACCAGGCCGATGCCGAGAAGCTGGGCGATCGTCAGGTGGTCGATCTCGAAGGGGTTGTCGTCGCGCAGCATCTCCATGAGGAACCGCATGACGCCATAGACGACAAACATCAGGCCGAAGACCGAGCCCGGCCTGGTCGCAAAGGCGTATGTACCCGCTCGTTCGGCTTTCCGCGACCGTCTCCAGAAGAGATACAGAATCAGACAGAGCACTGCAGCCGAAGCGGAGGTATACAACTGCGTCGGGTGCACCGCCAGACAGCGGTACGGCCCGTGCGTCACCTGCTTGCGCTGCTCGGGCGTGAGCTGCGCCTTGGGTCTGAGGCCGGGATCGTAGTTGCCATCCCCATCGTAGTAGCCGAAGAACTCGGGCGGCAGATCCAGGTGCGGCTCGAGCCGGCCCCGCTCCAGGTCAGGCTGAACCTGGCTGCGATAGGCGAACGAGCCGTACGGGAAACGCACGCCCCACGGCAGGTCCGTCGGCTTGCCGTAGCAGCAGCCGTTCAGGAAGCAGCCGATCCGCCCGAAGACCAGCGCCAGCATCAGTCCGACCGCCAGCGCATCGAGATAGTGCCGCAGGGGCAGCTTGTGATAGCGGATGTAGAGGAAGATCACCGCAATGGCCAGCAGGACGCCGCCCAGCAATTCGAGGCCGCCCTTCCAGATCGCGAAAACGCTCAGCGGGTCGTCGCGAAAACTGTCGGGGTAGTGGATCACGAAGAACAGCCGCGCGCCGATCACGCCGGCAATGAGCGAGTAGAGCGCGGCGTTGGTGATGTGCTGAGGGTCCTTCGTGAAGCTGCGGCTGAGGTAGCGAATCAGTGTGACGGCCGCAAGGAACCCGACGACCATCATCAGACCGTAGCTCTTAACGGTCAGGTGAACAAAGGGGATTTCGATCAGTTCAGGATGCATTCAGCGGCGTCTCACCTTGACAACAGTCATCCGCGCCACGGGCAGATGCCACTGGAAGTCGTTCTCTTGCCATCATGGGAACCGAAGTCCTTTTCGCTGTCGCGGCAACGGTCCGCCGCTACGGTTTCACGATCCTGTTCTTCTCGTCGAGCACCACGACCTTGGGCTTGATCGCGGCGGCCTCGTCCGGCGTGCAGAGACCGAAAGCCATGATGATCACGATGTCGCCCGGCGTGGCCAGTTGGGCGGCGGCCCCAAGAACCACGACGGCTCCCGAGCCGGCCTCGCCCGGCACGGCGTAGGTCTCCAGCCGGCTGCCGTTGTTGAGGTTGGCCACCAGAACCGATTCATACGGCAGGATCCCCGACGCCTCCATTAGGGCCGAGTCGATCTCGATACTGCCAGGATAGTGCAGCCGGGTCTCCGTAATCCGCGCCCGGTGCAATTTGCCCTTGAGCACCTTCAGTAGCATCAGCGTTCTTTTCCGTGTCTGAGTTCCATGCGGATAAAACGCCGATTATAGCTCATTAACGGCCGCTGTCCACCACGATATTGTCGATCAGGCGGGCTGGCCCCAGGCGGGCGGCGACGGCGATCAGGACCGCCCTGCCGATGCGTTTGACGTCTTCGAGCGTTTCCGGGTCGACGAGGCTGATGTATTCAATCTGCAAGGCGGGCGCCCGCCGCATCACGGCCTCAATTCGCTCACGAACCCGGGCGGGGTCGGTTTCGCCGGCTTCGATCATCTCCCGGCCCTTCTTCAGGGCCTCGTAGATGATCGGCGCGTCTTTGCGCTGCTGCGCGCTGAGGTACTGATTCCGACTGCTGACCGCCAGGCCATCCGCCTCGCGGACCGTCGGGCACACCAGGATCTCCAGCGGCATGTTCAGGTCTGCCACCATCCGGCGGATCACGACGCACTGCTGGGCGTCCTTCTGTCCGAAGAAGGCGACGTCGCAACCGACGATGTTGAACAGCTTAGTGCAGACCGTCGTCACGCCACGGAAATGGTTCGGACGGGATCGGCCGCACAGATGCTCCGTGATGCCTGACACGGTGACCCACGACAGATTCTCGCGAGGGTACATCTCGGCCGCCGACGGCGCGAACACGACGTCCACACCATGCTGCTCGCACAGCGCAAGGTCCCGCTCGAACGGCCTGGGATAGTTGTCGAAATCCTCTCCCGGCCCGAACTGTGTCGGATTGACGAACAGGCTCACCACCACGAAACCGCATCGCCGTCGGGCCTCGTCGATCAGCGAAGCGTGTCCGACGTGCAACGCGCCCATCGTGGGCACCAGACCGATGCCCTTTCCCGCCGCGCGGGCCTCGGCGGTCCACTGTCTGATTTCCGCGATCTTCCCGGTAACTCGCATTCTCCTGGCACCCTTCAACACGATCTCAACCGACCGCCACCCGCTCGCGTTCGGTGACATAGGCCTTGACCTGGAGCGCCACGTGCTCCAGCGCCCCCTCGTCGCTGATGCCGATCTCGGAGGCGGGCAGCCGGATCAGCGGACAGGTCCGCCAACCTTCGAAGAGCCGTTCGTAGTCGCCGCGCAGCGCGTCCAGAAACTCCACCGTGATCTGCTGCTCGTAAGGCCGGTTGCGACGGCGAATCCGTTCGAGACAGCGCTCGGGCGAATCTTCCAGGTAGATCACCAGCACCGGGTCCTTCACGGTTGCCGCGAAGACCTCATGCACGCGCTCGTACAGTTTCAACTGCTCGGCGTCCAGCAGACGCCGCGCGTAGATCAGTTCCTTCTGAAACACGTAGTCGGTCAGCGAGACGCGCTCGGGCGACAGCGCCTCCGCACGGAGCTGGTCGGCGCGGTGGAGCAGGAAGTACAACTGGCTGTCGAGGGCCAGTTCTTTGCGGCCGGCATAGACCTGGGGAAGAAACGGGTTCGTATCGTAAGGCTCGCGCAGCGTTTCGGCATCGAGAGTCGTCGCGAGGCGTTTCATCAGCGTGGTCTTGCCAACCCCGATGGGACCTCCGATGCTGACGAGTTGCGGTCCGGCCGGATCGAGCACAAAGTTGCCCCCGCCCAGCCGGCGGGCCAATTCGCGCACCGATTCGTTGAACAGCGGATGAACCAGGTCGCCCTTCAACTGGCAGAGCCCGTCAAGGACAAACGAGCGCAGGTGCATCTGTGGGTGAGGCACGATCAGATGAGGAAGGCGGATGACCCGTTGCCCGAAGAGCAGCAGATCGAGATCGATTGTCCTCGGCCCCCATCCGCCGCGACGCGTCCGGCCCAATACGTCCTCCGTGGTCATCAGGACGCTCAGCAGGCTCTCGGGGCTTAGCGTCGTACGAATCTCTGCGACGCCGTTGAGATAGTACGGCTGAGACGCCCGCCCGAGCGGCGCGGTCTCTTTGATGTCACTGATGCGCGTGACCTCAATCTCCGGATGGCGGTCCAGGGCGGCCAGGGCTTCCTTGATGGCGCGCTGCCGATCTCCCAGGTTGCTGCCCAATCCGATGTACGCTGCCGTCGGCTCGGCCATGGGTTTCACCTCTCACAAAGGAAAACCATTCCATGGAGTTCCTTGATCCGACGTCCTCCAGCATGAGCAGAGGGCATCGCGTCGTTTCATTCGTCGGCCGGGCCGATCAGGATGCGCGTTGCCCGAGGCGGCAACGACAACGAGATCCATCTGGGCCGTTCGGCGGAGGCAGGCTCCATTGTACCGGTGGCCGGGTCGGCGACAATCCATCCCCCCGCCTGCGAGGCGGAGATTTCACAGTCGCACGGCGCTGTCCCCACGTTCACGACCAGCACGAGATCGCGCCCGTCCCTGGCAAACCGCCCCACCACAATCCGCTCTTGCGAATCGCTCGGCAGGCCGCTGTCGTAGAGGGCCGCCAGAGAATCGAGGCTGATCGTCTCGCCGGGGACGTCACGCACGACGCGGCCTCCGGCGCGCTCGAACCGCCGGACGTTCGCCCTGGCCGGTGCGGGAAGCTCGACATCCGCCGGAAGCAGCAGCGCATCGAAACACTGCCGGCCCACGCAGATCCGCCTGCCCTGCACGCGGGCGCCGGCCAGCACCTCGTGATCGGCCAGAGCAAAGGAGATCTGGCTGCGCGTCATCCGCTGCCCGAGGTTCATGAAGGAATCGATGATGCGGCGCATCAGCGCCGACTGCGACTGCTTCGTGAGCTTCTCGGCCACCGGCTTGTATTCGGCCCACACGTCCGCGATCGGATAGTACAGCAGCACGCGCGGCGCCGGCCGGGCCTCGCGGAGCAGCGCGTTGAGCCGGCCGACGAAATCGCCATACGCACGATACTCCTCGCCACTGCGCTGCTGGCGGTTGTAGTACAACGTGAACTCCGTGACACCGAAGGCTGCCTGCCAGGCGGCGGTCGCGCACATCTCGGCCAGCGAGGCCGGGCCTTTCCCGGCCATGGTCTCTGAGAAATCGCTCACCTCCGTCATCACCCGCCGGCCGCCATTGAGCAGGGCCGCCGAGGCCGGCAGCACGGCGGTCATCCAGCCCGTATAGATCACCGCCTCCGGGCTCGACGTCAGCAAATCCAGCCCCGGAATGTCCATCCGCCCAAGCACCTTGAGCGAATTGCCTTCGAGGGCTGGGTGGTGCTCGAGGGTCTCTTCCCAGAGAATGTGGCCCGATGAAGCGACGCGGTGGGCCTGGGCCCACTGCTGGATGCGCCCGTAGTAGCGTCCGGCCAGCAGATCGGCCACCAGCGCCCAGTACTGCTGGCGGATTCGCCGGTCCTGTTCGCTGTCCCCTTCGAAGAGGCTGCGGCGCGCCGCCAGCAGGTCCTGCCCATAGCAGCGCCGGTAGAGATCAGGCAGGTCGGCCACCCACGGCACCGAAGGCAGCGGCTGAACGTCGGGGTCCAGCGGATCCATGACGCGGACCTTCAGGCGCACCTCATCGGGCAGAGGGCCGATGTTCACTGCCATCAGCGAGGGCTCGTCGGTGAATAGCGCCTCGATTGTCGTGCCGAAAAAGGGCTTCAAGCGTTCGTAATAGGCATCGTGCGTCGTCCGGACGAAACACTCGACCGCTGCCTGGTCGATCAGGTTCGGATAGCGTCGAGCGGCGTAGTAGTTGTTCGAGGCGTGCGTGTGCTCGTAGGCCGGACGAAGGACGAACGGATCGGCCCGACATGGGTCATAGGCCATCGCCAGCGCCTCGAAATCCGCACTCTCTTCGAGCACGAGCCCGCCGGCCGCGCCGCTGGGGTAGCCGTCTTCGTCATAGATCCAGACGCGCAGGCCCGCCTGGCTGCACGACTCGACCGCGCGCACCAGAACCTCCCAGTTCTCCTCCGATCGCAGGTAGTCCGCGAATGCTACGTTGCAGACGATGCCGCCGAGCCCGAGGTCCTTCAGGGCCATCATCGCTTCGAGCGTTGCCTGTTGTGCGGGCACCCCGTGCACGATCTGGAGCGGGCGAAACTGCACGGGCAGGTCTCGCCAATCGGCAAGCCACGACGCCGGCAGATCGATGGTCGGCTCTACTTGCGCTGCCACAGCCGGAACCTGCGCCCACAGCACGACGCCGAGAAGAATCACGATTGCGTTTCTGGCCAGATTCATTTTGGTCCTCCGTTACCCTCGAATGGCCGTCGGCCAATGCTGCACGATCCTGTCACAACGAGGCGAATCGGTCCAAGGCCTCTCGAACATTCGCCAGCGTGCCGAACGCGGTCAGCCGGAAGTACCCCTCGCCGGCCGGTCCGAACCCGACGCCGGGAGTGCCGACGACATGCGCCTCGTTCAGCAGCCGGTCGAAGAACTCCCACGAGCCGAGCCCATCGGGCGTCTTGAGCCAGATATACGGGGCGTTGACGCCGCCGTAGACCTGATAGCCGAGTTCCGTGAGCCTCTCGCGGATCAACCTCGCGTTGGTCATGTAGATGCCGATCGTCTGCGCGATCTGCTTTTTGCCCTGCGGCGTGTAGACGGCCGCGGCGCCCGCCTGGCTGATGTAGGAGACGCCGTTGAACTTGGTGCAGTGCCGGCGCTTCCAGACCGGGGCGACCTCGACCGCCTGGCCGTCCTTGCGCCAGGCTTTCAACGTCCGGGGCACGACGCTGTAGGCGCAGCGCACCCCCGTGAAGCCGGCGGTCTTCGAGAAGCTACGAAACTCGATCGCCACGTCCCTGGCCCCTTCGATCTCATAGATCGAATGGGGGACATCCGGCTCGGAGACAAACGCCTCGTAGGCGGCGTCGAACAGGATCAGCGCCTTGTTCTTGCGTGCGTAGGCAACCCAGCGAGCCAGTTGGTCCTTCGTCGCGACCGAGCCCGTTGGATTGTTCGGAAAGCACAGGTAGATCATATCGACCGGCCGGTCCGGCGGCTCCGGGACGAACCCGTTCTCGGCGGTGGCGGGCATGTAGACCACGCCTTCGTACTGGCCGATCTGGTTGGCCTGGCCGGTCCGCCCTGCCATCACATTTGTGTCGACGTAGACCGGGTAGACCGGGTCGGTGACCGCCACCACGTTGTCTGTGCCGAAGATTTCCTGCATGTTGCCCGTGTCGGGCTTGGCGCCGTCGCTGATGAAGACCTCGTCGATGCCGATGTCGGCGCCGCGCGCCTTGTAGTCATTCTCGACGATGGGTTTGCGGAGGAACTCGTAGCCGACGCCGGCGTCGTCGTAGCCTTTGAACGTCTCGGCCCGGCCCATCTCGTCGACCGCCCGATGCATCGCCTCGATCACCGCCGGAGCCAGCGGCTGCGTCACGTCGCCGATGCCCATGCTGATGACCTTGGCCCTGGGATTCTGCTCCTTGAATGTGCGAACGCGTCGGCCGATCTCGGGAAACAGATACCCGGCGCGGAGCTTCAGGAAGTTCTCGTTGATGCGAATCATGGTTCCTTTCGTCTTTCTGCGGACCCCCTCGGGGATACGACTCCAGCCCGGCGGTAGGGGCGAGGTATGTCTCGCCCCTGCTGGCGCCCGGGACCCAATCAAGGTCCGCATTCTATGCCCGGCGTCCCCCGCCGTCAAGCCGACACGAGAGCCGCGCGCGCGGAGTGTCTGTGCGAATTTCGCGGCAAGGCCCGTTTTCCACCACGGAGCGCCATGTGTGGCAGCGGCAAACGGAGCAGGGCGGAGTTTGCCGATGGCTTCGCCGGCATGCGTATCACCATCGGCAAGCCTGCGCTTGCCGCTGCCACACGGCTGCCAGGATATTTTCACAGACACAGGGCGGAGGGCGAGACGCCATCGCGAGCCGGAGAATCAGGCTTGGCGTCAGATTTGGAGCCTTGTGGTTCACAAACGGTTGCGGTATATTGCCCTCATGGCCACGGATGGCTGGGTTGGCAGGTGTCGTTTCACCGTCCGTTATCGACAAAATACGGTGCACGCGCAAGACCACTATGGGCAATCGGCGAAGCAATGTGAAAGGGGATCACCGATGGCAAGCCAAGACACAGACAGACACGCGATGCGAATGACCTGTTGCCCATGCGGCGGGCACGGTCACGACCATGACGGCATCAGCCGTCGCAGCTTTCTCCAGGGCGTCGGCGGCGCGACGGTCTTCGGCGCGGCGCTGACGGGCCTGACCTGGTCTTCGGTGGCGATGGCGGAGGCGGAAGGCCCGGCCGGACCCATCCGCAAGCCGCTGGTGGTCAAGCCGATCCTCATGTACGACACCCCGCAGCGAAGGCCGCAGACGAGCTGGCGCAACTGGGGCGGGATCGAGACCCAGGAAGACGCCGAAAAAGAGCTGCGGGCCATCAAGACCGAACTGGCCGCGTTGGAGAAGAAGGCCGACTTCCCGGTGGAGTTCCTCGCGCCGGTTGGCGCCAGAAATGGGGACGAGCTGAAGAAGATCTCCGATCTGGACCAGGCCGACACCTATCTGATCTACGCCGCCGGCGGGTGGATGGGTGTCTTCGACGAGCTGAACAAGCGCGGCAAGAACATGATCATCTTCTGCCGGCACAAGTCCGGGCCGGTTTACCTCTGGTATGAGATCATCAGTCCGCGTTACCTTCGACAACACACCGACACGCTGAAGGTCAAAGGCGTCGACGACAACGATGTCGTGATCGACAGCCAGGACGAAATCCTCTGGCGGCTTCGGGCGCTGTGCGGGCTGAAGAACACTCTCGGCACGCGGATCATTGCCATCGGCGGTCCCGCCGCCTGGGCCCAGCCCGCCGACGTCGTCCCGAACCTCGTGCGGCAGGTCTGGAAATTCGACATCCAGACCGTTGACTACGACGAACTCGGCAAGCTGATCAAGGAGGCCAACGCCGACAGCGCTGCGGTCGATCGTGCCAAGGCCCGCGCGAAGGACTACATGAAAGGCCGGGGCGTCAAGCTCGAAACGAAGCCCGAATACGTCGAGAACGCGTTCCTGCTCGAACAGGTGTTGCGAGGCATCCTGAAGAAGGCGGACTGTCAGGCGCTGACGATCAACAGTTGCATGGGCACGATCATGCCCATGTCCAACACGACGGCCTGCCTGACGCTGAGCCTGCTGAACGACTCGCGGTATCTGGCGTTCTGCGAATCGGACTTCGTCGTGATCCCCTCCGGCGTGCTGCTGGGCAACATCTCGGGTATGCCTGTCTTCCTGAACGACCCGACCTATCCGCACGACGGCATCATCACGCTGGCTCACTGCACGGCGCCGCGAAAGATGAACGGCAAGGACCTGGAGCCGGCCCGTATCATGACGCACTTCGAGTCGGACTACGGCGCCGCCCCCAAGGTCGAGTTCCGCAAAGGCCAGATGACCACGAACATCGCGCCCGATTTCGCGTCGAAGCGATGGGTGGGGCTGCGGGCCGAGATCGTGGACTCGCCGTTCCTGCCGATCTGCCGGTCGCAAATCGACGTTCGCTTCACCTGCGACAGCCTGAAGTTGGCCGAACGCATGCCCGGCTTCCACTGGATGACCGGCTACGGCGACTACCTGCGTGAGCTGGCCTACGCCTGCAAGAGGGTGGGGATCGAGTTCGAGAACCTGACGGCCTGAGCGGATCGACGACGAGAGCATTCCGGGAGCCGGGGCCATCGGGGTCCGGCTCCCCATCCATACGACAAGCAACAACTGAGAAGGAAGAACCCATGAGCATTCGACGTTCGGCGGCGGTCCTGACCGCCTGGGCAGCCGCGGCGTTCCTGGCGGCAGAGCCGGCCCTGGCGACCACAATCCAAGTCTCGCCCGACGGGCCGGTCAAGACCCTGACGCAGGCCCGTGACGTGATTCGGCAACAGAAAGGCACGGAAGGCCTCAAGGAGCCTGTGCAGGTGATCGTCGCCGACGGACGCTACATGTTGAGCGAGCCGCTCATCCTGACGCCGGCCGACAGCGGCACGAAGGACTTTCCGATCCGCTACGAAGCGGCGCCTGGCGCAAGGCCGGTCTTCAGCGGGGGCCGGATCATCACGGGATTCAAGGCCGACGCCGACGGCCTTTGGTCGGTCCGCCTGCTCGACGTCGCGAACGGCAAGTGGTACTTCGAGCAGTTATTCGTCAACGGCCGCCGCGCCGTCCGCGCGCGAACGCCCAACAAATGGTACCACTACATGGCTGAGACCTCGGAAGTCCCCATCGAAGGGCAGGCGGGCCAGTTCCTTCGCGCCACCCAGGTCCACGGCGACGCCCTGGCACCGCTGGCGGAACTGAGCGTTGCGGAGGTCCAGGATATCACCATGGTCGCGTACCACAACTGGTGCATCACGCGGCGTTTCATCACCGCGATCGACGCCGCAGATGACCTGATCGTCACCACAGGCGAGCAACTGAAGAGTTATTCAGGCTGGCCCGTCAACACGCGGTTCCACCTCGAGAATTTCAAGACCGCCCTCGATGCACCGGGCGAGTGGTTCCTCGCCCGCGACGGAATGCTGTACTACAAGCCTCTGCCCGGCGAGGACCCGGCGACCGCCGAGGTTGTCGCTCCGCAATTGACCAAGCTTGTGATCCTCCAGGGCCAGCCCGAAGCCGGTCAGTTCGTCGAACACGTCACGCTCAAGGGATTGACGTTCCACCACAACGAGGAACTGCTGCCTCGGACCGGCTACGCCCCCTTCCAGGCGGCCTATGCCACGGAAGCGGCCGTCCTGGCCGACGGCGCGCGAAACGTGACGATCCAGGATTGCGAGGTCGGACACGTCGCCACCTACGGCGTCTGGTTCCGCCGGGGCTGCCGGGACTGTCGCCTAGAGCGGTCGTACATCCATGATCTTGGCGCCGGCGGTCTGCGGATCGGCGAGGGCGAACTGCGGTCCGAAGAGAACCTCCAGACCAGCCACATCACCGCCGACAACAACATCCTGCGCAGCGGTGGGCGGATCTACACTTCGGCCGTGGGCATCTGGATCGGCCAGAGCGGTGACAACACGGTTACGCACAACGAGGTCGCCGACTTCTATTACACCGGCCTTTCCGTCGGCTGGCGATGGGGCTACGCCGACAGCCTGGCCAAGCGCAACATCCTGCGGTTCAACCACGTCCACCACATCGGCTGGTGGGTGCTCAGTGACATGGGCGGCGTCTACACCCTCGGGCCGTCCGAAGGCACCTCCGTCAGCGACAACGTCTTCCACGACATTTACGCCTACTCCTATGGCGGCTGGGGTCTCTACACCGACGAGGGCAGCACGGGCATCCTCATGGAGAACAACCTCGTCTACAACACCAAGACCGGCAGCTTCCACCAGCATTACGGCAAGGAGAACGTGATCCGCAACAACATCCTGGTCGACAGCCTGCTGCACCAGTTGCAGGCGACGCGGGTCGAGGAGCACCTGTCGTTCACGTTCGCCAACAACATCGTCTACTGGAAGACCGGGCCGCTGCTGGCCGGACCGTGGACCCAGGTTAAGATCAACATGGACAACAACTGCTACTGGAACGTCCCCGGCCAGCCGGTCAAGTTCGTGGGCCTCCCCATGGAGAAGTGGCAGCAGGAGAACGGTCACGACCAGCACTCCGTCGTCGCCGATCCGTTGTTCGTCGACCCCAAGAACCTCGACTTCCATCTGAAGCCGGACTCGCCGGCGCTGAAGATCGGGTTCCAGCCGTTCGACTACACGCAGGCGGGCGTCTATGGCGACCCGGCCTGGATCCGAAAGGCCAACGAGGTGACCTACCCGGCGCTGGAGCTGCCGCCCGACCCGCCGCCCCTGGCGGTTCACGACACGTTCGAAGGGACCGATGTCGGCCAGCCCCCGCGCGCCGACCAGGTCCACGTCGAGGGCAAGGGCGACGCCATCACGGTGAGCGACGAAACCGCTGCCACCGGGCAGCGCAGCCTCAAGTTCACCGACGCCGAAGGGCTGCGGTACTCCTACAATCCGCATCTGGTCTACTCGCCCAACCACAGCGCCGGCACGACCCACTGTTCGTTCGACCTGCGGATCGAGCCGGGCGTGCTGTTCCAGCACGAGTGGCGCGACTGGCGGTCGACCCTGTACAGCGTAGGCCCAAGCCTCCGTGTTGACGACGCCAAGCTTCGGGTGGGCGGTCGCAACGCGCCGGAACTGCTGGACCTGCCCGTCGGACAGTGGGTGCACTTCGCGATCTCGGCCGACCTCGGCGCCGGCAACAGCGGCACGTGGAATCTCACGGTGACGCTGCCCGGCCAGGAGCCCCGAAGATTCGACAACCTCGCCAACGGCAACAAGACCTTCGAGCAGTTGACCTGGCTCGGTTTCGTCAGCCACGCGACGACCAAGACCGTCTTCTACATCGACAACCTCAAGATCGACAACCAACTGCCGTGAGGCCGGAAGGGACTTCAAGGACCCGAACGACCTCAGGGACAAGGCTTGCCCTTGCGTCCCTTTGGTCCTTGAGGTCCTTTGGGGCCTTGAGGAGCGCCGTCCGCCGAGGCGGACCCGGCTGCGCTGTCAAGGTACGCTCTGCGACCCTGTTTCAAGCAGCCCGACGAGTTCATTCTCGGTTGGCAGACGATGCTCTGGCCCCCACGCCAAGCACCCCTGGCGATCGATCAGGAAGTACGTCGGATTGGAGCGAATCGCGTAATCCAGATACATCTGGCGCGCCACCATGCCCGCTGCGAAAGTATAGGCATGTTTCTCCATGTACTGCCTCGTCTCCTTTTCGTCGCCTCCGGCACAGGCAATCACGACCAGCCCCCGGTCTTTGTACGCCTCGTGAGTCTTCTGCAAGTCGGGGTGCGCCTTGACGCAGGGACCGCAACGCGTGTTCCAGAAGTCCAGCAGAACGACCTTGCCCGCCAGCGCCTCGTTCGGCAGGGGCTGTCCTATCCAGGATTTCATATGGATGGGCGGTGCCGGTGTCGGCTCGCCATTTCGATATGTCCGCTCAAACTTCTTGATGGCCAGTTGCGTTTCCGACCAGGGCACGTGGGACAGCTTGGCGCAGACCCTCGGAATCATCGAGCCGACATACGGCTCGTTGACGTCATACGTGTCATAGTACTCCTTGGCCTGCTGCCATACCCATAACACGTCGGTGTCAAGCTCGCCCATTTTGGCGTCCGGGACATCATAGGCCGTTCGATACAGGGCCCTTGCCAGGTGGTCGTCGAGGAGCATCTGGCTCTCCTCGACCTTGCCGGCACGCAGCGTCTGGCACGTCTGCAGCAGCTTGCTCGCCTTGTCGGCATTATCGGCGCGATGCTGCTGGCGCCGTGCCGTGTGCAAAAGGAACATCCCCACCAGGCAAAACGCAATCATGCACCAGAGATGACTGCACAGAAGACACGCTCCCAGCCTTCTTCGTCTATACAACACGACACAGAACAGGGGCAGCCCGACAATCGCCGCCATGACGAACCAGGGGATCAACATGAGCATCTTCTGCGCCATTGTCAGACTCCTTGCCTTGCGTTCGGTTGGCTTCGGCGTCTCGGGGCCTCAAGTCGTCAGGCATCTCGGCAACACCGTCTCCTTCTCCGAATCCATGGGCCATTCTACTGCCAAGATCGGTCGCACTCAACGGGCATCTTCGTGATTTCATTGGGCGTGTTTGGATTTGGCATTGAAATGTTGTCTGTGATAGCATGGCACACTCACAGGCCCAACGCGGTCGAACACAGGAGCAGACATGGTATTGGCGCATCGGACGAAGATTCTGTTGGCTCTATTGACCTTCACCTTGCCCGGCCCGGCCGAGGCAGCCGAACTTCTGATCTTCGACGAGGTCTTCACGTTTGATGAGGGGCTGAACGGGTTCAAGTGGTTCATGCCGCCGGCACAAGCGCCGAAGGACTGGACGAGGCCGGACGACTACGAGAACGGGCAGGTTCACACCCGCTTCGAGATTCTCAGTCAGCCGACGCATGCCGCCAGCAAGCTCCAGTTCGGCATCTGGCAGGACGGTGGCAAGCGGGAGACTATGAGCCCCCACTGCGAGCTGCACGGGCCCGGCGTCGTCACGCACCACGCCTCGCCCGCCACGTGGTGGGAACTCGACCCCAACCATCCCGTAGACTTTTCGCGCGTCCGCGACTTCCTGCACTGCGGCATCATCGTCTGGTCCAGCGAGCCGCTCGGCTACATCAGCACGTGGAACCCCAATCCCGAGGTCTGGGCCAACCGGCACGAGTATCTCCCGATGCAGGTCCGTGCGACCGTTGTCGCCGTTTCGGCAGGTGGGCAGTTCTCCGGCTGGGATCGCTGGCTCAGACGCGACGCGGCTGCGACGCCCCTGTTCGACTTCAAGCACCACTTCATCCGCTCGACGATGCCGACCGAAGACTGGTTCCATTCGGTGACGCTGGCCGACCTCGACAGGGACGGCGACCTCGACTACACGATCGCCTCGGCCCGCCCGCCCGGCCGCGTCTGCGACAACTTCTACTGGTACGAGTATCGCGGGCCTGACGATTGGGTCGAGCGCCTCGTCGGCTCGATGGGCCAGACGCAACAGGCCGCCGCCCTGCTCGACGTCGATGGCGACGGCTGGATCGACATCGTCTCGGGAAACCATTGGTACAGAAACTCTCAGGATCCGAAGAACACGCCGTTCGCCGCACATCGCTACCGCACTCTGGATTCGGGCTTTCACGACGTGGGCGTGGCGGACATCAACGGCGATGGTCGCGCCGACATTGTCACGCTCAGCGAGAACCACGGCTGCTACTGGTACGAGCAGCCGGAACGTGCTCTGCTCGGCGAGCTCTGGAACGAAAGACAGATCATCTCCGCCGCGAACTGTCCTCACGGCAGCTTCGGACCCGAAGGCATCGGCGATCTCGACGGCGATGGCGACAGCGACATCATCCTGGGTGACCGCTGGGCACAGAACGACGATAGCGGCACGGCGTGGGCGTTTCACTCGCTGCCCTTCGGACGCTGGACCGTGCCCAGGTGGGGCGGGCCTGCCATCCTGGCCACGCGAAGCGTTATCCGAGACATGGACGACGACGGAGACAACGATATCGTCATCGTCGAATGCGACGTGCCCGATTGCGTCGTTGCGATCCTCTACAACGAAGATGGCCGAGGCACGTCTTGGCGTAAGGTCCTGCTGCCGCAGACCGCGCCGGGCCGGCGGGGCTCGCTGCACAGCCTCCGCGTGGCGGACTTCAACCTCGACGGCAGGCTCGACATCCTGACCATCGACCAGGAGGACTGCCGCGATGCCAATCCCATGCCGCCGCCTCGCTGGTTCATCTGGGAAGACACCACCGGCGTCTGGACCGAGCACGTGATCCTCGACGCGAACCTCGGCGGGCATGAGGCCTGGATCGGCGACGTCGATGGAGATGGTGATATCGACATCGTCTCGAAGACGTGGCGCAGCGGTCTCTATCACGACAGCGCCAACGCCGGAAACGCCCACGCCGACTTCCTGGAGAACCGCGCAATCGTCAAGTCCTCCGGCCAATGATGCCGTCGCTGTCTAGGGCGGCTATTGTGCTGCCGGAATCTTGCCGTCGGCGATGGCGGCCTCGGCAGTCGGGTAGCCGATGAGATCGCGTGCGCGGATCAGGATCGCCTCGGGCGCGCCAATCGAGTAGAAGTGCCGGCCTCTGCGGCTGGCTACGAACCGGGCATCGCCCGGGTCGATCTGACGGACCCAACTGAAGGCCGGCGGATCGCTTCGATCCAGCCGGGCCGGCTCGGGAACCACGCCGGACGGCAGCACACCCAGGCTTTCCGGCGCATCGGGGAAATACTTCGCCAGACCTGCCGGCGATGGAGCGGTGCGGCGACCCGGTCTTCCGAACGGTCCGTACAAACCCAACAGGACCAGCGCTGCTGCCACGGCCACGATGGCAGCGCCGATCAGGACGCGGCGTCTTCGGATGGCTTGCCTGGCCCGCGTCCAGCGTTCCGCCGCCGCGACGATCTGTGTGCCCACCGTCGAGTCGGTTACTCCCGATCCCATCAGCTCACGCAGCAGACTGGATGTCCCCGAGCCCAGCGTTCCCGAGTCCACGACCGCGCCGGCAATCGCTTCGGCCCGCAGCGCCGAGGTCACCTCTGGCGCCGACGGCCGCTCGCTCGGGGACTTGGCCAGCATCCGCGACACCAGCGTCGCCAGGGTCTGCGAACAGTTCGGCAAGTACGTCCGCAGGTCCGGGAGCGGCGCCTTGACGTGCTGCTGAAGGACTTCTTCGAGGCTCTTTCCCGTGTAGGGCGCCCGGCCGGTCAGCGCACAGAACAGCGTCGTGCCCAGACTGTAGACGTCGACGGCTGGCGTCTGCTCCCGGCGAAGGATCATCTCGGGCGCCATGAACAGCGGCGAGCCCACCGCCTTGTGCGTGAACTGGAACGGATCGTTGGGATCGTCGATGTGCACTAGTCCGAAGTCGGTGACTTTGCACCGTCCTTGCCGCGTGAGCATCAGGTTGGCCGGCTTGATGTCCCGATGGAGGATGCCGATCTCATGTGCCGCCGCCAGCGCCGAAGCGGCGTCGGCGATGAACGCACAGGCCCGGTGCGCCGGCAGCGGGCCGGCCGCCTTGATCGCCTGCCCGAGATTGCCGCCCTCGAGCATCTCCATCGCGATGTACCACCAGCCGTCGTGCTGGTTGATCTCATAGATGTGCACCACGTTCGGATGATCGATCTGAGCGGCGGCGCGGGCCTCGCGGAAGAACTGGTCGACCCGATGGGCGGCGTCGATTCCCGACAGGCGTTTGCACAGCACCTTGAGCGCCACGATGCGCTGAAGGTTGATGTCGCGGGCCTGGATGACCCGTCCCATCTTGCCTTCGCCGATCAAGCGCAAGAGCTTGAAATGGCCCAGCACCTTGCCCACCCAGGGCGGCTGACGGACCGGCGAGGCGCGCCTCGCCCCTGCGGCCGGCGTTTGTACGGGCGAATGATCATTCGCCCCTACTGTCTGCGGCTCGACGATCTTCGTGTCGCCGGCGATAAGACTCGCCTCGAACGCCGCGTCGTCCATCCGTCCTCGCTCATCTCTGGCTGACATCGATCCGGTCCTGGAAGCCGATATTGATGCCGGTGAAGTACATCACCGTGATCACACTCTGCTGCTGTTGTGGCCGCCCTTCGCTGACGTCTCCCTCGTCCGAGGCGACGGCGATGAACGCCGTGTCGCTCAGCCGGCAGACCGCCTCCACCTTCATGTCCGGAAATCGGGCAACCAGGATCGCGCGATCCTGCTTGTGCCCGCTCCACCAGAACAGGGCACTGTCGAGCGTGTTGGGCGGGAACGGCTGATCCTTGCTCAGTTTGGGCCCATTGCTCCGGGCGGCGGTGATCAGGTATCCCTGGGTCCGCGGGTCCCAGCACAGATCGCTGACGCCGCGGTCTCCCAGATCGATCGCGAACAGGTCCACCAGATCCAGTTTGTTCGCATCCCGGACATCGAACGCCTCCTCAACGCCGACAACCACCGCCATCAGTGCATGCGAGCCCAGCAACGGATTCCGCATCCCGAGCAGCAGGCGGCTGCCGTCCGGTGCGAAACACATCCCCTCGACGTTGCCCCAGCGATAGGTGTTCTTGTCGCTGCCTGCGAAATCGGGATGAAACGTGCGATAGGGTTCGATGCCCACAGCCTCGAAACGCTCGTTGATCAGATCGCGCAGCCGCCCGGCGTTGAGCACCACCGGCCGGACCACCCGCGCCGGGTCCAGATCGCGCAGCGCCACCCGCAGCATGTGCCGCCGCTTCGGCAGAGGCAGCTCATCGGGGTCGTTGCTCAACGAGCACATCACGTAGACAACCTGCTCCCGGCCCCGACGGGTCCCGGCGAGCCGGGACACCACCAGACACTCCGCGTCGTCGAGCAATTCCTGTTCGTTGCCGATCACCACCTGCGGACTCGGCATCCCGATCCTCATTTGCTCCAGGTCGATCGGACAGGTGAACAGCGCCAGCCCGTGGCGGTCGCTGACCAGGATCAGACGGCCGTCGGCCCAGACCATGCCGCTGCACTCCAGGGGCTTGACTTCCGTCCCCTGCGCGGAAATGGGGGCTTCCACGGTGACATCCCGCTGCGCGACCACCGGCGGCTCCACAAGACCGAAGTGGATCTCCGGAACCGTATCGGCCTGGCCCGTGCGCTGCTGCGCACGCGCGGATGCAGCGCAGGCGAGTATCGTGCCCAAGAGCAGAAAACGAACCACCGAAAAGGAGTGCTCTACCGGTGCCAGCATAAGGGCCTTCGCTCACTGCGGCCAATGCAGCATGGGCCAAAGCCCATCCTGCGGGCTACTACGGGGTTCATGGTACGGCCGAGCCGGACGCAAGTCAACACGCCACCGGCACCATTTGATCAGAGGATGCAAACGGAGCAAAGACACCCCTGTTACCCAAATTATGGCCTCAAAACCCGACACATCCAAGTCCCGGCGTCCGCCTCGCGCTGAAATAGGAAGGTCTTTCTCGATTCGAGGCTATCGAAGCCCGGGCGAATCGCCTATACTGCCGGGCCATTGGCAAGAAACGTTGACGTTCTGTGACAACGCCACGAATCGAGGGGTAACAGCATGGACATCTTTCAGATCACAGCGCAGGAACTGCTGGACTCACGCGGCAACCCGACCGTCGAAGCGACAGTCCACCTGGACCGGTACACGCGCGTCAGCGGCATGGTGCCCTCCGGCGCCTCGACGGGCAAGTACGAAGCCGTCGAGCTGAGGGACAATGAGCCGCAACGCTACCGCGGCAAGGGGGTGCTCAAGGCCGTCCGCAACATCAACGGCATCATCGCCCCGGCCCTGATCGGACACGACGTGACCGATCAGCGAGGCATCGATCAGAAGATGATCGAGCTGGACGGCACCGAAAACAAGTCCCACCTCGGCGCCAACGCCATCCTGGCGGTCTCCATCGCGTGCCTGCGAGCCGGTGCCGTGGCCCGGCGCATGCAGTTCTATGAATACGTCGCCGACGTCTTCGGCAAGCCCGCCAGAGAGCCCTTTACCATGCCCATCCCTCTGATCAACGTCCTGAATGGGGGCAAGCATGCCATCGGCTCGTCCGACTTCCAGGAATACATGATCGTACCGATCGGCGCTCCGACGTTCGCCGAGGCGACGCGTTGGGCTGCCGAGACGTTCCACGAACTGAAGGGCATCATTCGCGAGCGAGGCTGGCCAACCACGGTCGGCGACGAGGGGGGCTATGCGCCGCCGGTCGAATCCAACGAAGAGCCGCTCAAGCTCATCATGCAGGCGCTCGAACGGGCGGGCCACACCCCCGGCGAGGACATCGCCATTGCCCTGGACCCGGCGGCCTCCGAACTCTATAAGGACGGCAAGTATCACCTGACCAAGGAGGGCATGTCGCTCACCTCGGCCGAGATGGTCGATCTGTTCGTCGACTGGGCCGGCCGGTACCCGATCATCTCGATCGAGGATGGCCTGGACGAGGAAGACTGGGACGGGTTCGCCCTGCTCAAAGACAAGACGCAGAACAAGGTTCAGATCGTTGGCGACGACCTGTTTGCGACGAACCCGCAGCGCGTGCGGATCGGGATCGAGAAGAACGTAGCCAATTGCGTCCTGATCAAGGCCAACCAGATCGGCACGATCACCGAGACGCTCGACACGGTCCACCTGGCCTTGGACAACGGGCTGACCGCGATCGTCTCCCACCGCTCGGGCGAGACGGAGATGCCTTTCGAGGCCGATTTCGGCGTCGGCACCGGCGTCGGCCAAGTCAAGATCGGCTCGGTTTCACGATCCGAGCGGGTCGCCGAGTACAACGAGCTGATGCGAATCGAGCGTCACCTCGGCGGCCGGTCGATCCTGGCCCATTTCCCCTTCACCGGCGTCGCGAAGGCGTAGGCCCGTCCTGCGCCTTGTCGGGGGTCTCGCCTTCAGGCAACGCGCGGGCGTCCTGCGCCACTGCCCAGACGCAGCGCGAGCGGTTCTTGGCCTGCGCGTAGGCGCGGACGCGGAAATGACGGACCTTCAGGCCCTCTCGTCGAAGACGTCCTTCGAACCGCGGATCGACGTCGACCGACCAGATCGCCAGACAGCCACCCGGGCGAAGGGCCCGCATCGCGGCACCGATCCCCATGGGACCATACAGCCCATCGTTGCCGGCATAGGTCATCGCGCCGGGCCCGTTGTCCACGTCGAGCAGAATGGCGTCGAACGCGCTCTCGGACCGGCGGATCACCTGGGCGACGTCGCATGATTCGACCGTCACCCTGCCATCCCGCAGCGGATGGCCCGCCAGTTCGCCCAGAAGCTCCTGGTTCCAGCGGACGACGTCGGGCATCAGCTCGGCCACGACGACGCGGGCCCCCGGCGGCAGCAGATCGAGCGTCTGGCGCAGCGTGTAGCCCATGCCCAGCCCGCCGATCAGGACGACAGGGCGCGGCCTCTTGCGGATCTTCTCGCACCCCAGACGGGCCAGCTCCAGTTCCGATTCATGCTCCCGGCTGGTCATCAACTGCCGGCCGTCCACGCTGATGAAGAAGTCGCGGTCGTGCCGGGAAAGGACCATTCTCTTTCCGTCCGGGGTCGTCGTCGACGCCAGTTCAGTACAAGGTTTCACGCCGATCTATCCTTTCTCAGGGCCCGTCGCTGCCAATCCGGACGGCTGCCATACGTGCGTTTCGAGGCCCATTGTCGAGGATGGCGGGCGATTTGGAAAGTCCAGGCCAGGCAGAAAACAGAGGTCGGCGTGGAAGCAGCTTGCGGCCGTCAGTGTTTTCTCGGTTGCAGAGCGAGTGGCGATCGGTTATACTCCGGCCGTCTAACAGTCTGGGGTGACTTAAAGGAATAGGCGATATGGACAAAGGACGGTCGATCTGGTTGGTCTGCACGTTGCTTCTTGCTGTGGTGGCGCTGGCGGGATGCTATGAGCCCGAGCCGAGACCTCGCGTCATTGGCGAGGACCGGCCGGTGCCCTTGCCCACGACGCAGTTGATCCCGCAATACCGTCTCCTGGGACGCTCGATCCAGGGCCGGGCCATCACCGCGCAAATCCTCGGAGATGGACTGGACACAACGCTCATCGTCGCGACGATTCACGGCAACGAACCGGCGGGGACACCGCTGGTCAAGAGACTGGCCGATCATCTGGCGACCAATCCGGATCTCTTGGAGGGCCGCCGCATCGTTATCATCCCGGTGGCCAATCCGGACGGCATGGCCGCCGGAACGCGGGAGAACGTCCGCGCCGTCGATCTGAACCGCAATTTCGAGGCGTCCAACCGCGTCAACAACGGCGATTATGGGCACCAGTCGCTGTCCGAGCCGGAAACCCGGGCGCTCCAGGCCGCAATCGAGGAGTTCCGCCCGAACCGGATCCTGTCGCTCCACCAGCCGCTCAATTGCATCGACTATGACGGCCCGGGCAAGGCCCTGGCGGCCGCCGTCGCGTCATCCAGCAGGCTCCCGGTCAAGAAGCTGGGCGCCAAGCCGGGTTCGCTCGGCGCCTATACCGGCGAGGAGCTTGGCATCCCGACGATCACCATGGAGCTGCCGGCGGCCGCCTCCAATCTCAGCGAGGATGCTCTGTGGGAGCGGTACGGCCAGGCCATGATTGTGGGCATCACCTACTCGCTGCCCGCGTCGAAGTAGAATCGTAGAGAGAAGGCACACCCTGTGGCGGTGCCACGACGTTTGCAGCCCCCCTGCCACCGGTCCGGCGTCGCGGAATGCGCGTGAATTTCGCCCGGCGGCCGGTTAGAATCTTCCCAACGACAAATGCATATGGGCAGATTCAAGCTGAACAACCGGTTCCAACCGTCGGGCGATCAGCCGCAGGCCATCGAGCGGCTTGCTGCCGCCTTGCGCGCCGGCAGCAAATTCCAGACCCTCATGGGCGTCACCGGAAGCGGCAAGACCTTCACCATGGCCAACGTCATCGCCCGGTTCGACCGGCCCGTCCTGGTCATCTCGCACAACAAGACGCTGGCCGCCCAGCTCTATGAGGAGTTCCGCGAGCTGTTCCCCGAGAACGCCGTCGAGTACTTCGTCAGCTACTATGATTACTACCAGCCGGAGGCCTACATCCCGCAGCGGGACATTTACATCGAGAAGGACGCCTCGCGAAACGCCGACCTGGATCGATTGAGGCTTTCCGCGACGACCAGCCTCGCGACCCGGCGCGACTGCATCGTGGTGGCCTCGGTCTCCTGCATCTTCGGGCTTGGCTCGCCGGAAGCCTACAAGGCCAGCATGGTCGCCGTCCGCACCGGCGAGACCTGCGACCGCAACACCCTGCTCGGCAAGCTGGCCGACATCCAGTACGCACGAAACGATATCGACTTCCAGCGCGGGACGTTCCGCGTTCGCGGCGACGTGGTCGAGCTGTATCCATCCTATGAATCGTTCGCCATCCGCATCGAGTTCTTCGGCGACGAGATTGAGCGGATCAGCTACATCAATCCCGTCTCGGCCGAGATTCTGGCGGTCGAGAGCCAGGTGTTCATCTACCCGGCCCAGCACTACATCATGCCGGCCGACCGCATCGCCGAGGCCGTCGAAGGCATCCGCGCCGAGCTGGCCCAGCGATTGGGCGAGCTGCGCAGCCAGGCCAAGCTCCTCGAAGCCCAGCGGCTCCAGGCCCGGACGATGTACGACATCGAGATGATCCAGGAGGTCGGCTACTGTAGCGGGATCGAGAACTACGCCCGGCACCTGGCGGGCCTGCCGCCGGGGGCCAGGCCCTATACGCTGATCGACTACTTCCCCGACGATTTCCTGCTGTTCATCGACGAGTCCCACGTCACCATCCCTCAGTTGCGCGCCATGTGGGCGGGCGACCACAACCGCAAGGCCGTGCTCGTGGAGCACGGCTTCCGTCTGCCCAGCGCGATGGACAACCGCCCGCTGCGGTTCGAGGAATTCCAGCAGAACTGGTCGCAGGTCGTGTTCGTCTCGGCCACGCCGGCCCCGTTCGAGCTGGAGCTGTGCGGCGGCGAGGTCGTCGAGCAGATCATCCGTCCGACCGGCCTGCTCGATCCGGAGATCTTCGTCCATCCCGCGACCAACCAAGTCGAGCATCTGCTTGAGGAGATCGCCCGGCGGGTCGCGGCGCACGAGCGGGTGCTGGCGACCACGTTGACCAAGCGGATGGCGGAGAACCTGGCCAGCTACATCACCAAACGCGGCTATCGCTGCCGGTATCTCCACAGCGAGATCGACACCCTCGAACGGATCGACATCCTGCGGGACCTGCGGCACGGGGAGTTCGACGTGCTCGTGGGCGTCAACCTGCTGCGCGAAGGTCTCGACCTGCCGGAAGTCTCCTGCGTGGCCATCCTCGACGCCGACAAGGAGGGGTTCCTGCGCAGCCAGACCTCCCTGATTCAGACCATCGGACGCACCGCCCGGAACGTCAACGCCACCGTCCTGCTGTACGCCGACACGGTCACCGAATCGATGCGAAAAGCCATTGACGAAACCGGGCGGCGGCGTACAATCCAACTGGCGTATAATCAGGAACACCATATCACGCCGGAAACGATCAAGAAAGAGATCCGCAACAGCCTGACCGAGCAGATCAAAGCCCGACGCGTCGCCCAGGAGGCGATTCGACTCGGGGACTCCGAATACGACAAGGTCGAGTTGGCCGGACAGATCGAGCGGGAGATGCTGGAGGCCGCCGAGGCCCTCGATTTCGAGCGGGCGGCGGTACTGCGGGACCAGTTGCGCGAATTGAAGGAGCTGCCGGAGTTGGTGCTCGCCGATTCGCACAGGAAAAAGAGCACCTTTCTGGCCGCCAAAAAACAGAAGCGGCGCGGGAAGGCATAGAGGCACGGGGTCCGCCGCCAAACCGGCGCGGTGCGGCCCGACAGGTGGGGAAGAAATGAAGAAACTGAACATCGCGCAGGTCCGTCCCCTGATCCAGATGGCCATCGAAGAGGACCTCGGTCGAGGCGACGTGACAACGGAATTGCTGTTTCCCGACGACTCGACCACGCGGGCAACCGTTGTCTCGCGGGAGGAGATCGTCGTTTGCGGCGTACCCGTGCTCGAAGAGATCCTTCGACAGTACGATCCGCGTCTGAAGATGACCGCCCATGTCAAGGACGGCCAGGTCGCCCACGTGGGCAGCAAACTGGCCACCATCGAAGGGCCGCTGCGTCCCATGCTCAGCGCCGAGCGAGTTCTGCTGAACTTCCTCCAGCGTCTCAGCGGGATCGCGACGACCACGAACAAGTACGTCCGGGCGATCCGCGGCACCAAGGCCAAGATCTACGACACGCGCAAGACCCTGCCGGGCTGGCGTCTGCTGGAGAAGTACGCCGTCACTTGCGGCGGAGGATACAACCATCGCCTCGGGCTCTACGACGGCATCCTCATCAAGGACAATCACTTGGCCGAGCTGGGCAAGAGCTTTCCGCTGCGGCTCAAGCGCGTCGTCGAGGACGCCCGCAACGTCAAGGGGCTTTCCTTCATCGCGGTCGAAGTGGACCACGTCGATCATCAATTGAACCACGTTCTGAAGATCCCGGGCATCGACATCGTCCTGCTGGACAACATGGGCCAGTGGCAGCTCAAGCACGCGGTGAAGATGCGCGACGAGATGTGCGGCAAGGGCAACAAGCCTTTGCTGGAGGCCTCGGGCAACATCACGCTGGACAACGTCTCGGCGATCGCGCAGTGCGGGGTGGACCGAATCGCCATCGGCGCGATCACCCACTCGGCTGCCGCGGTCGATATTGGACTGGACAAGTAAGCGATCTTCATGCCACGTGACGACCGACTCGACCCGGACAGGATCAGCGTCAAGCTCAAGACCAGACGGATCGGACGCAAGGTCCTCGTCTACGAACGCACGGCCAGCACGAACGACGTCGCGGCCGAGTACGCGCGCAACCCGGACCATGACGGCCTTGTGGTCTTCGCAGAAGAGCAGACCGCCGGCCGGGGACGAACCGGCGCGCAGTGGCAAAGCCCCTACGGCGAAAGCCTCCTGTTCTCCGTCCTGCTGATCGGCCGCGCGATGGAGAACGAGCTGCTGTCTTTGACCTGCGCGGTGGCCATCGCGGAGGCCTTGGGCGACGTCGGCGGCCGGCGCGCCCAGATCAAGTGGCCCAACGACGTCCTGCTGGCCGGCAAGAAGATCTGCGGCATCCTCGTCGAATCCAGGCGCGTCGCGCGGCCGCCTGAGAGCTTGAGCAGTCCCTCACGAGCGACGAGCGACGAGGGACGAGGTACGACCGTCATCGGGATCGGGATCAACTGCCACCAGGGCACCGAGTCGTTCCCGCCGGAATTGCGAGACAGCGCCACAAGCCTCGATCTGGTCGGCGGCGCCCGCTGCGACCGCATCACGCTGGCCCGCCGCACCCTCGCGTCGCTGGACCAGTGGCTGCGAACTGCCGAGAAGGACAAGGATCGGGTCATCGAGACGTGGAGCAGCCTGAGCACGCAGTTGGGGCAGCGCGTGACGCTCTCCTACAACGGTCGGACCTTCACCGGCCACTGCATCGGGATCGACCCGGCCGACGGTCTGATCCTCCAGCTCGACCGAGGCGGCGTCCGCATGTTCGACGCCGCCCACACCACGATCCTCAAGTGACAGCCTCGCGGCAGGGCCGCGAGGCATTGATGATTGATTATTGATTATTGGCTATTGCCCGGGCGCACTTCTGGTTGTCATCCCGAGTCCCGATGCACATCGGGATCGAGGAGCCTGCCCTGAGCCTGCCGAAGGGATCCGGCCAGAGACCACGCGCGCCTCCCATTCGCGGCCAGATTCCTCCGCGCGGCCCGCCCTGAGCGCAGCCGATGGGGCCTGCCTTCGGCAGTCCTTCGGTCGGAATGACAAAGTCGCAACTCTTCATCTCAATAGTCCCTGAACTTCCGCATCCATTGCGGCCAATCCTCAGGTTTCACGCCGCCCGTCTTCGTCCACGGGCCTGTCGTCAGAAAGTGCCGACTCCACATCAGTGTCCACAGTTCTTTCAGTCCGACCTTGCGCACCGATCCGTCCATGAAAGCCATGTTGATGCCGCCTCGGTGGCGGTTGATGCAAACCGTCCACATCGTGTAAGGTGTCCACGCCCCTTCGTACTCAGGTGGTTCGTCAGTGTGTGGCGGGCACGCGCCGCACATCGCGCAATCGAAAAACACAGGGACGCGCCCGGCGCATTTGGCGTGCCAACTGATCCAGCGGCCCGGCCCGACAAGGTTCTCCCCACTGCGGTCGATTGAGCTCTCGGTGAATACCCCGCCGTTCAGGCCATAGCTGCCTCGAAGGTCAGAACGCCCCATCAGACAGGAATAGGCATGAAACGTGTCGCCCACCATGCCGGGTACGCCGGGCAGGGGCTTGCTCGCGGAAGGGCACAGGACCACATCGGGGTCGCTACGTAGGATAGGATCGGTGACGTACCGCCAAATGGTATCGAATCCGCCCCAAGCCGAGCATGTCTCGTTCTCGTCCATCCACATGGACAAGCCCAGACCCAACTGGCGCAAGCGTCCCTGGCAAACGACCGCCTGCGCCTGGTTCCGTGCCCGGGACAGGGCCGGTAGCAGGAGGGCCAGCAGGAGGACGACGATGGAAATGACCACCAGCAGTTCGATCAGGGTGAAGGCCCGCTGGCTTTCGATTTGCTTTCTCGCATTCATGGCTTCCGCACTCCTTGGTTCGACAAGGAGTCCTGACGCCGCACGGCACTCTTGCCGGTGCTCGGCCACCGTCGCTGTTCACCATCTATTATCGTGTTTCCGCCTTTGGCGTCAAGTGCAGAACCGAAAAGGTCTTGTGAGGGCCTATCGGTCCAATAGGACCTATTGTGTATTTCGTGGCGGGCGACGGGCGGGTATACTGGGTGCACACGACACGAATCCATCGAAAGGAGCCGGTCTATGACAACGTGCGGACACAGTCAGACAGCGAGAGTGTTGGGGATCGTTCTGTGCATCGTCGCGGCTTGGGCCTGGCGGTGCCCAGCCGCCGAGAGTGAGGCGATTGAGGCATGGCGGGACCTGAAGTTCGGGCTTTTCGTGCACTGGGGTCCGGTCAGCCTCAAGGGCACCGAGATCGGCTGGTCGCGTGGGCGCGAGGTGCCTGCTGACGAATACGACCAGCTCTACAAGCGCTTCAATCCTACGCTGTTCGACGCTCAAGCGTGGGTCACGACCGCCAAAGAGGCCGGAATGCGCTACCTCGTCCTGACGTCCAAACACCACGACGGGTTCTGCCTGTGGCCGTCGAAGTACACCGACTACCACATCGGCAACACGCCCTTCCAGCGAGATGTCATGCGCGAGCTGGCCGCCGCCTGCGCCGAGCACGGCATCCAGTTCTGCACCTACCACTCGATCTGCGACTGGTACCATCCGGACTATCCGATGGGCAGTCCCGGCGGCAGCACGAAGAAGCCCAGCCCCAACATGCCGCGGTACTTCCAGTACCTCAAGAACCAGACGAGGGAGATCATCGAGAACTACGGACCACTGGGCATCATGTGGTTCGACGGCCAGTGGGAGGAGCCCTGGACGCTCGAATACGGCGACGAACTGTACGCCTACCTCAAGGGCCTCCAGCCGAATCTCGTGATCAACAACCGCGTGAGCAAGGGCCGCAACGGTATCGCGGGCGACTACGACACGCCGGAGCAGCGCATCGGCAACTTCCAGAACAATCGGCCGTGGGAAACCTGCATGACCATTTGTCAGCAGTGGGCCTGGAAGCCGAACGACGTGATGAAATCCGAGAAGGAGTGCATCCAGACGCTCGTGCGCGTCGTCGGAGGCGATGGGAACCTGCTGTTCAACGTCGGGCCTATGCCCGATGGGCGGATCGAGCCGCGACAGGTGGATCGCCTGCTCGAGATGGGCCAGTGGCTCGGCAAGTACGGCCAGACCATTTACGGCACGCGCGGCGGCCCCTTCAAAACCACCGCCTCCCTGGCCAGCACCTACCGGGGCAACACCGTCTACGTCCACATCCTCGACTGGCGCGACGAGACCGTCACGCTGCCGGCGTTGCCGAAGCGTATCGCCAATGCGTCGCTCCTGACCGGCGGCTCCGTCAGTGTCCGCCAGACGTCCGACGCGATCGTGATCGGCGTGCGCGAAGAGCACCGCGACCCGATCGACACGATCGTGGAGCTGACGCTGGATGGTCCGGCGGCGGACATCGCACCGCTGGCGTTGCCCTCGTCGTCGCTGGCCGCAGGCAAAAAGGCCTCAGCCTCCAACATCTTTCAGAACAATCCTTCCCACGGTCCCGACAAGGCGTTCGACGACGATCCCGGCACGCGGTGGGCGACGGATTCCGGCGTCAAACAGGCGTGGCTGGAGGTGGACCTGGGGCGGCCCGAGACGATCGCGAAGGTAATGCTCAGCGAGGCCTACGACCGCGTCCGGCGTTTCGAGCTGCAATACGCCGACGACGGAACTTGGGTGACCTTCGTCGAAGGCCGGCGGATCGGCGAGGAATTCACGGCCGGTTTCGAGCCTGTCACCTCGCAGCGCATCCGCCTGAACATCCTTGAAGCCACCGACGGCCCAACCATCTGGGAGTTTCAGCTCCTGGCTCCCAGGAAGACCCCGTAGCCACTGGACGGGCTGAATGTTCCGGTTTGCGACTCGGGGGCGTTGTGCTATACTGTGCCCTCGCGCCGGGGGTGCCGGCGTGCGAGGAGCAGGGACGACGAAATGCCAACCCGTACAGTGAGGTAGTCGAGCATGGCCGAGAGGTTTGACGTTGTGGTGATCGGGGCCGGCCCCGGCGGCGCCAGGGCCGCCAGGCGCTGCGCCCAGCGAGGGGCCTCGGTGGCCCTGGTCGAGAGACAGTTCATCGGAGGCACCTGCCTGAACTGGGGCTGCATCCCGTCCAAGACGCTGCTGGCGTCGGCGCACCTGCTGATGAAGGCCCGCAGCGCGTCGGAGATGGGCATCGACATCCCGTCGGCGGCGCCCAACTGGCCCAGAATCCAGCAACGCCGCGAGAGCATCATCACCGGCCTGCGCAAAGGCATGCAAGGCGGGATGAAGTCCGCCAAGATCGCCTATTTCGAAGGGACCGCCGTCGTCCACTCGCCGACGAAGGTCACGGTCGAAGCCAACGGGCAGAAGACCGATCTCGACGCGGGCAAACTGATCCTGGCGACCGGCTCCGAATCGATCCAGATCCCGAGCCTTCCTTTCGACGGCAAGGTCGTCATCAGCAGCACGGAGGCGCTGTCACTGCCGGAAATCCCGAAGTCGATGGTCGTCGTCGGGGGCGGCGTGATCGGCTGCGAGCTGGGCTGCGCGTATGCCGCGATGGGCACCAAGGTCACGATCGTCGAGGCGCTTGAAAGTCTGCTACCGATGCTCGATTCGTGGGCGAGCCGGCTGGTCGAACGTGAGTTCAAGGGCCTCGGGATCGAGGCGCTGACCGGGCGAAAGGTGATGAGCGTCGACAAAGGTCCGTCGTCGGCCAAGGTCAACCTCGACGGCGGCCAGGCCGTCGAGGCCGAACGCGTGCTGGTGGCCGTCGGGCGGCGCGCCGCCGTGGATAAGGCCATCGTCTCGGCGCTGGGCCTCGAGATGAACGGACCGGTCATCAAGGTCAACAAGAGAATGGAGACGAACCTGCCGGGCGTCTACGCGGTCGGCGACGTCGTCGGCACCACCTACCTGGCGCACGGCGCGACCGCCGAGGCAGAGGTCGCGGCCGCCAACGCCACCGGCAGCAGCGAGGAGATGCTCGACTACGACCTGATTCCGCGCGTGATCTTCACGCTCCCCGAGGTCGCGTCCGTGGGCAAGACCGAGGCGAAGTGCCAGGCCGAAGGGCTGGATGTCACGGTCGGCAAGGGCTTCTACAAGGCCAACGGACGCAGCGTTGCCGAGAACGACACGAACGGCCAGATTCACGCCATTCGCGACAACGCGATCAACGAAATCGTGGGCGTCACAATGGTCGGGCCGCTGGCGACCGAATTCGTCGCGTTCGCCCGGACGCTGATCGGCACGTGCGAGCCGATCCGCCAGATCACGTTCCCGCACCCGACGATCTCCGAGACGCTCGAAGACGCGATGCACGAAGCGCTGGGCGAGCTGCTCCTGGAATAGCACGGAATGATGAATCAGACAGCAAAAGGCAAGAATCAAAACTGCGGAATCCGGCGGAGGCGGATGAGGTACGGGCGAATCATGATTCGCCCCTACGATCTGCATTTTGCACTTTGCCTTTTGATTTCGTGCGGAGAGTCCGCCGGTGACGCGTGACATCCAGATCGATGCAACAACCGCCGAGGCGTTGGAAGTCCGCGACCTGGGTCTGGCCGACTATCGCGAGGTGCTGTCGCTCCAGCAGGACTTGAACCGGCAGCGTCAGGCTGGACAGATTCCTGACACGGTTCTGATCGTCGAGCATCCGCCCGTCATCACGCTGGGAGCGCGCCAGAGCGCCAACAGGCTGCTGGTCGATCCGGATGAGTTGAGGCGACGCGGCATCGATGTGGTCGAGATCCGTCGCGGCGGCGGCGCCACCGCCCACAATCCGGGTCAACTGGTCTTCTATCCGATTGTCCACCTTCAACGTCTGGGTCTGAGCGCCAGTGAATACGTCCGGACGCTTGAAGCAATCGGCATCGACCTGCTCGCGCCGGCCGGCGTCACGGCCGAAAGGCGAAAAGGCTTTCCGGGGCTCTGGACCGGCGGCAGGAAGATCGCCTCGGTCGGCGTGCGCGTGCGCCGGTTCGTGACGTACCACGGCATGGCCATCAACCTCTGCAATAACCTGCGTCTGTTCGACCTGATGGTCCCCTGCGGCCTCGACGGCGTCGAGATGACTTCGGTCGAAAAGGAAACGGGCCGGCCCTGCGATGTGGACGCGGCCAAGATGCATCTGACGAGACTGCTCCCGCATTACCTGGGCGGAACGCGACCATGAGCACCAACGCCAAACGACTGCCCCCGTGGCTGCGCCGGCCCTGGCCCGCCGGGCACAGCTTTCAGCACACCGAGCGGACGCTCGAATCGCTGCACATCGAGACGATCTGCGACCACGCGAACTGCCCCAACAAGGGCGAATGCTGGGGCCGCGGCACCGCGACCGTCCTGATCCTGGGCAACGTCTGCACGCGCAATTGCCGGTTCTGCTCGGTCGCCACGGGCAAGCCGGAGCCGCCCGACCCGACTGAGCCGGCCAGGCTGGCCCGCATGGTCCAGCAGATGGGCTTGAAGTACCTCGTGATGACCAGCGTCAATCGGGACGATCTGCCCGACGGAGGCGCTGGACATTTCCGCGACTGCGTCACCGAAGTCCGCAAGCAGTGCCCTTCCGTGCGGTTCGAGATTCTCACGCCGGACTTCCGCGACAATCAGTCCGAGGCCCTCGATATCCTGGCCGACGCATTGCCCTTCGTGTTCGCGCATAACGTCGAGATGGTTCCTTCGCTCTATCCGAAGGCCCGATCCGGCGGCAATTACCAGCTCAGCCTGCGCCTGCTCGATATGGCGGCCCGGCGATATCCCGGCATCCCCACCAAGTCCTCGATCATGCTCGGCTTGGGCGAGACCGACGACGAAGTGATGCAGGTCCTGCGAGACCTGCGCGCCGTCGGCTGTCGGCGCATCACTGTTGGGCAGTACCTCAAGCCCTCCCGGGACTCGCTTGCTGTGATCGACTACGTGCGTCCGGAAGAATTCGCCTGGTGGGCACAAGAGGCGCGGAGCATCGGATTCGACTGGATCCAGGCGTCTCCCTTCGCCCGCAGCAGCTACTTCGCCGAACGGCAAGACGTTTAGCCATCCCCTGCCTCGTTTGCGTCATTTGCTTGCGGTCTTTAGCCACTGACCAACGTCCACAGCCTTCCCGATTTCCTATGTTTTGGTGGAGCTCTTGATGGCAGGCACAATTGACTGAACACATCAGGCAACATCGGGGGAAGAAATGAGACTGTCATCGTGTATCACCATCCGCCGTCGAGGCGGTTCTGCGCTGGTCTTGTCGCTCATCTTTCTGGCAGTGCTCTCCTCGCTGTCCATCGCCATGGCGACGATCTCCAGCGCCAACGTCCAGGTCGCAAACAACCAGCAGGACGCCGGCCGCGCGCTCGCCAGCGCGCATTCGGGTCTCGAAGTCCTGCGGTATTACCTCAACGACATCAGCCTTCCCAGCGGGGCCCCGACCAGTCGCCTGGAGGACCTCTCCGATGAACTGGAGGCCGAATTCGCCGATCTGCCAAATATGGAAGTCGTGTACGAGGATAGCACGATCACCATACTGCCGGTCAGCCTGGACGGGGCGACCAAGACCAGCTTCACGGCCGCACTGACCTACGGTCGCCTCCTCGACGGCGCAACCGACTACGATGCCATCGACATCACGATCACCGGCAGCGGCGGCCGGGCCACCAAACGGGTGGCCGTCAGCTATCAGTTCAAGGAGATCGGCAATCCCATCTTCGATTACGGCATCGCCACCCGGGGACCTTTGATGACCCAGGGCAACGTGGACATCGAGACGTTCAACGAGAAATTCTGGGCCGATATCTACATCGAGAGCCTCAGCAGCGCCCTGGCCCTCGAGATGATCGGGAAATCCTCGATCGCCGGCAAGGTGACCATCGCCAACGGCTCTGCCTACATCGACATCGCCAGCAGCAGTTCCGTGTATGGCGCCAAGGGCGCCGCTGCGGCCGAGTACATCACCATCGGCGCCGATGCCTGTGCGTTCCCCGTCCCCAATCCACAGGACTTCGAAGGCTACATCCAAACCACGTTTCAGCCGGGCGATCCGACCTCGAACACCACGCTGACCAACATCGAGATCCCGCCGGACACCAATCCGCAGTTCACCGGCAATACCACCGTCAACGGCATCGTCTACGTTCGCCAGCCCAATGTCGTCCGCTTCGTCGGCAACGCGACGATCAACGGCATCATCGTCGCCGAAGGCCAGTTGGAAGCCCCGTCGGCACTCAACCAGCTCGATTTCGGCGGCACCGTGCTCAGTCATGACGTTTCCACCCTGTCCGAGGAGGAGTTCGGGGCGCTCACCGAGCAGACCGGGACGTTCATTGTCGCGCCGGGGTTCAGCGTGTCCTTTGGCGGCAACGCCAGCATGATCAACGGGGTGATCGCCGCCAGCGGGGTTCAGTTCTACGGCAATGCCGGAGGAACGATCAATGGCTCGATCATCAACTACTCCGACGACCGCATGGAACTGGCCGGCAACACGGACCTCGTATTCAACCGCTCGGGACGTGACAAGATCCCGGCCGGTTTCGCGCCGGCGACAACGCTCGAGTTTGCGCCCAACAGTTACCACGAGTGTATCTGAGCACACAGGGGCCTTCTGCACGGAAGGCCCCCCGCCAGGCTCCGACAGGCGGCCGCGCGGGCCCGTGAACCCGCACGGGCCTGGCCAGGCGCCGAGCCCGAACAGGTCCGATAGCATCAGGCCCAAAGGACCAGCCCAGAGCAAGTCCCCCGTCCGGTTTGGCACCCGCCCGTTTGTATCCTATAGTTAATATGGATCGTAGAAGGGCAGCACCGTTACACAGCAGGTCGTTTTCCGGGGGGGAAACACATGTCCACGGCAGGTAAGCACCACCACAAATCCAGAGGCTCGGCGCTGATTTTGTCCATGATCTTCGTCCTGGTCTTCTCAGCGCTGGCCGTCTCACTGGCCACCATCTCCGGGGCCAACGTCGAAGTAGCCTCGAACCATCACAGACTCAACACCGCGCTGTTGGCCGCCCAGTCCGGGCTCGAGTGCGCCAAGTACATCGTTCACACCGTCCCGCTGGAGCAAACCAACAGGAACTACGTCAACGAAGATGACGCCGATCTGGTCTGGGCCGATCTTTGCACGTATGTCCACGACAATCCCCTGGATGGCCAGACCGTCGACTACGATGCCAACGAGCTGACCATCAACGGCATGACGCTCGACGGCTCCGGCACCGCCTTTGGCGTCCGATTCTACCGCGAGGCCGACAACCCGTACGTCATCTGTCTGTCGTCGACCGGAACCAGCGGAGAGGCGATCCGCACCGTCGGCATGGAGATGAAGATTACCAAGGACCGAGAGATCCTGACGTACGCCCTCGCCGGCCGGGGACGCATGTGGCTGACGGGAGACACCACCATTCACGGAGACCTCTTCAGCACGTGGAAGCATCACTCGGTCTCGCCCTTCAACACCACCAGCGAAACCACCGTGCTCGGGACGGTCAACACCGCCATCACGCAGGATGAGATTGACGGCTACAGCTATCAGCTCGAAACGCTCAGCGGTGACGGCAAACCCTTGTTCGAGTTCGGGCAGACGGTCTACGATATCAATGGGGATCCTGTGGCCGACGCGGTCGGTACGATCGACGACGATCTCTGGTTGACCGACACGGACGGCAATCCCGTCTTTGACGGCGACGGCAACCGCATCCCCGTCGACTTCGAGAACCGCATCTACAGCACGGCCGATCAGCTCCAGGGCTACCACCAGAACGTGCAGTACTACGACCCGACCAAACACTCCACCAGTATGGCCGGGCTGAACATCGCCGATTACGACACGGATGATTACAGGACCGGGCTGGCTTCGCTTTCCAGCAGCACCACGACGACCGAATACTTCCCTCACAAGCCCGGCAACTACGCCAAGGCCAGCAGCAGTTCCAGCCGCAAGCTGACTCGCCGGGTGTACCAGAACCAGACGTTCACCAATGCGCTGCTGCCGTCCAATCAGAACGCCCTCTTCCGCAACTGCACCTTCCAGGAGGTCCTCTACGTCGACTGCAACAAGAACGCCAGCAATTGCTACAACAACGTTCGATTCGAGGACTGCACCTTCAACGGCGTGATCGTGACCAACACGCCCAAGAGCCTCCTGTGGCAGAACAACGCCCTGTACTTCACCGGGACCGCGACGTTCAACAATCAGTCGTCGATCCAGGAGGCCACCATTCTGGCCCCGCACTTCAACGTGGACCTGGGCAACACGAACCCCGAACAGAGCGACAACAACGTCCTGACCGGCGCCATTGTCGGCGGGATCGTGGACATTCGAGGCAACGCTCAGATCTATGGGACGATCATCTCCATGGCCGACACAAGCTCGTGGACAAGCGGCTTCGTGACGAACATCGGAGCGACACTCGACGATGGAGGTTCGGAGACCACCGAGCTGGGCGACATCGGTGTCATCAGCATCACGCCCGAAGAAGACATGATGCTGCCCAGCGGGATCACCAGCCCGATCATCATCTTACCGGATCATAGTTCGTATTCGGAAGTCTGACCCGGCTGTCATCAGAAGTAGTGGACGACGCAATGCAATCTCAGAGAAAGGAAAGGAATATGCAAAGAATTTCTGTCAGAACGCTCACCCTGCTGTTGTTGCTGCTGGTCTCGGTGCTCACCCACCAGTATGTCCGGCTCGTGCCCTCGGCCAGAGCCGACGCGATCTGGCTGGACGATGATCCCAACGAGCCCGGACCAGAGAGGGCGTGGTGGTCGCAGGGTCTCGTCCTCATGGACGATGATCCCAACGATCCCGGGCCTGAGAGGGCGTGCTGGTTGCAGGGTCTTGTCCTGGGGGACGACGATCCCAATGAGCCTGGGCCCGAGAGGGCTGCTTGGTCGCGTGGGCTGATCCTCCTGGGCGACGACCCCAACGAGCCCGCCGAGCCGGGGCCCGAACGAGTCTGAGGTCCGCAGCGACGGACCATCTCGCGGCGGGCCGAGCAGGGGCCCGCCATGCCCTTCGCCGGAGACAGCGCCCCGATGAACGTCGGGGGGTTATAGAAGCGGGAATGGACGCTGTCTCCGGCGTCCGGGGCGAATCGCCCCGCCATCTCCGACCCCCGCTGAACGTTGTCGCCCTCCCCGTCGAAACCGCCACGTCCCAATTCCTCCGTCACACCCCGGTCATTCGTGTTCTCTTTGGCGTTTGACAACCGGCCGTTCATTTGCTCTAATCCCGCCGATTTGTCGGACACCCAGCGATCTCCGCCGGAGATCTGTCTTACACAGGAGAAAACCGAATGCCAAAGCGCCCCGATCTCAAGAAGATCATGATCATCGGGTCCGGCCCCATCGTGATCGGCCAGGCCTGCGAATTCGACTACTCGGGCACGCAGGCCTGCAAGGCCCTTCGAAGCCTGGGCTACAAGATCGTGCTGGTCAATTCCAACCCGGCCACCATCATGACGGACCCGGGCATGGCCGACGTCACGTACATCGAGCCGCTGACGCTTGAAAGCGTCACGAAGATCGTCGCCAAGGAGCGTCCGGACGCCCTGCTGCCGAACCTCGGGGGCCAGTCGGGACTCAATCTCAGCAGCGAGCTGGCGCGGGCCGGCGTGCTCGACAAGTACGGCGTCAAGATCATCGGCGTCCAGGTCGACGCGATCAAGCGGGGGGAAGACCGCCAGGCCTTCAAAGACACGATGACCAAGCTCGGCATCGACATGCCGCGAAGCCTCATCGCCAACACCATGAACGAAGCGGAAGCCGCCATCGAGAAGATCGGCCTGCCGTGCGTGATTCGCCCCGCCTATACCATGGGCGGCACCGGCGGCGGCTTCGCCTACAACATGGAAGAGTTCCGCGCCATCGCCGAACGCGGGCTCAGCGCCAGCCTTGTCAACCAGATCCTCGTCGAGGAGTCCGTCCTCGGCTGGGAGGAACTGGAGCTGGAAGTCGTGCGCGACAGCAAGAACCAGATGATTACCGTCTGCTTCATCGAAAACGTCGACGCCATGGGCGTCCACACCGGCGACAGCTACTGCACCGCACCGATGCTCACCATCAGCGCCGAGGTGCAAGAGCGCCTCCAGAAGTACGCCTACGACATCGTCGAGGCCATCCAGGTCATCGGCGGCACCAACGTCCAGTTCGCCCACGATCCCAAGACCGGGCGGATCGTCATCATCGAGATCAATCCACGCACGAGCCGCTCGTCGGCCCTGGCCTCCAAGGCGACAGGCTTTCCCATCGCTCTGGTCTCGGCGCTGCTGGCCGGCGGCCTGACGCTCGACGAGATCCCCTACTGGCGGGACGGAACGCTCGACAAGTACACGCCCTCGGGCGATTACGTCGTCGTGAAGTTCGCGCGCTGGGCGTTTGAGAAGTTCGAAGGGCTGCCCGACCGGCTCGGAACCCAGATGAAGGCCGTCGGCGAGGTCATGAGCATCGGCAAGACCTACAAGGAGGCGTTCCAGAAGGCGATTCGCTCGCGCGAGGACGGCCGCTACGGGCTGGGCTTCGCCCGCGATTACCACAACAAGAGCCTCGAAGAGCTGATGCGCCTGTTGACCGAGCCGTCCAGCGAACGGCAGTTCATCATGTACGAGGCCCTGCGCAAAGGCGCCGACGTGCAGACCCTGCACGAGACGACCTACATCAAGCACTGGTTCATCGAGCAGATGAAGCAGCTCGTCGAGCTTGAGGAGAAGATCCTCCAGTACAAGGGCAAGACGCTTCCCGACGAACTGCTGATTCAGGCCAAGCAGGACGGCTTTGCCGACCGCTACCTGGCCAAGCTGCTGGGAGCGAAGGAGACCGCGATCCGCCAGCAGCGCAGAAAGCTCAAGACCGTGCAAGGCTGGCACCCGGTGCCCGTCAGCGGGGTGGAGAATGCGGCCTATTACTACTCGACGTACAACGCGCCGGATGCCACGGACGTCTCGCCGCGGCGCAAGATCATGGTCCTCGGAGGCGGTCCCAACCGCATCGGCCAGGGCATTGAGTTCGACTATTGCTGCGTCCACGCGGCGTTTGCCCTCCGTGATGAAGGCATCGAATCGATCATGGTCAACTGCAACCCCGAAACGGTCTCGACCGACTACGACACGTCGAACAAGCTCTACTTCGAGCCGCTGACGGTCGAAGACGTGCTGAGCATCTACGAGAAGGAGAAGCCCGAGGGCATCATCTGTCAGTTCGGCGGCCAGACTCCCCTGAACATCGCCTCGGAACTCGAGGCGGCCGGCGTCAGGATCATCGGCACGACGCCCGACACCATCGACCTGGCCGAGGATCGCGACCGGTTCCGCCACAAGATGGAGAAACTCGGGATTCCGGAACCCGAAAGCGGCATGGCCAGCACGCAGGAGCAGGCGATGGAGATCGCCGCACGCATCGGCTATCCGCTCATGGTGCGTCCATCGTTCGTTCTGGGCGGCCGGGCCATGCAGATCGTGCACGATGAGGAAATGCTCCAGCGGTACATGCAGGCAGCCGTCGACGTCGCGCCCGAGCGGCCGATCCTCATCGACCGCTTCCTCGAGAACGCGATCGAAGCCGAGGCCGACGCCATCGCCGACGGGACCGACGCCTTCGTGCCGGCGGTCATGGAGCACATCGAGGAGGCGGGCATCCATTCGGGCGACTCGGCCTGCGTCATCCCGCCGACGACGATCCCCCAGAAGCACATCGACACGATCTACGACTACACGCGCCGGATCGCGATGGAGCTGAAGGTGGTCGGCCTGATGAACATTCAGTACGCGATCTGCAACGACAAGGTGTACATCCTCGAAGCGAACCCGCGCGCCAGCCGCACCGTGCCGCTGGTGAGCAAGGTCTGTGGCCTGTCCATGGCCCGGATCGCCACCCAGGTCATGCTCGGCAAGAAGCTCTCCGACCTCGGTCTCAAGCCGCGTCGCGTCCCGCACTACGGCGTCAAGGAATCCGTCTTCCCGTTCTACTTCTACCCCGAGGTGGACCCCCTGCTCGGACCGGAGATGCGATCGACCGGAGAGGTCCTCGGCATGGCCGATTCCTTCGGCCTGGCCTTCTTCAAGGCCGAGGACGCCGCACAGGGACGCCTGCCCGTCGAGGGGACCGTCCTGATCACGGTCGCCGACAAGGAGAAGAAAGCGGTCGTCGCGGTCGCCCGTCAGTTCGCCGACCTCGGTTTTAAGATCAAAGCGACCAGCGGAACGCAGGCGTTCCTGGCCAAAAACGGGATCGAAGCGGAGGTGGCCTACAAGATGTTCGAGCAGCGCCCGCATATCGCCGACGACGTGATGAACGGCAAGATTCAGCTCGTGATCAACACGCCCAGGGGCAGGGCCGGCAAGACCGACGACTCCTACATCCGCAAGGCCGCCATCCGCTACAAGGTGCCCTACATCACGACCATCGCCGCCGCCCTGGCGGCCGCCAAGGGCATCGCCGCGGTCCGCCAGAAGCAGCCCGAGGTCAAGAGTCTCCAGGAGTACCACGCCGCGATCAAGTAACAGCGATGTGATGCAGGCACCGAACATGTTGACACGTAGAAGCTTCGTCAGGCGGTCGCTGCTGGCGGCCGCACTGCCATTGGCCGGTTGTCGCGTGCGAGCGGAGGAAACCGCCGCGACCAGGATCGAGATCTCCCTGGCGCAGTGGTCTCTGCATCGGACGATCTATTCCGGCCGGCTCGACCATCTGGACTTTCCCGCCAAGAGCAGGAACGACTTCGGCATCTCTGTCGTCGAGTACGTCAACGGCTTCTTCGGCGGCCGGTCCATGGACTTCCGCGAGGCGGGCAAGAACGCCACCTACCTGAAGGAACTGCTCAAGCGAAGTCGCGACGCCGGCGTCGTGAACCATCTGATCATGGTCGACGACGAAGGCCCATTGGCGGACGCCGACGAGAAGGCGCGACGCCGGGCGGTGGAGGACCACAAGAAATGGGTCGAGGCCGCCCGGTTCCTGGGCTGTCGGACGGTCCGCGTCAACCTCCATGGCAACGGCTCGTCGGAGGAAAAACGCTCGGCCTCCATCGATTCACTGGGCCGGCTGGGCGATTTCGCCAAGACAATGGAGATCAACCTGGTCGTGGAGAACCACGGCCACGAGTCATCCAACGGCGCCTGGCTCGCGTCGGTCATCAGACAGGTCGCTCGACCCAACGTAGGCACGCTGCCGGACTTCGGCAACTTCTGCCTGACCCACCCTTGGGGCAATCCGCTGGAGGGCTGCGAAGAACTCTACGACCGCTACCAGGGCATGGCGGAACTGCTTCCCCTTGCCAAAGGCGTCAGCGCCAAGAGCTACGACTTCGACGCCAGCGGCGAGCAACCCCTGATGGACTACAAAAGACTCGTGAACCTCGTAAAGGCCTCCGGCTTTCAAGGCTATATCGGCATCGAGTTCGAGGGCCCGACCCAGCCCGAAGACGACGGCATCCGCCAGACCAAACGTCTGCTCGAAAAGTACCTCTGACCCATCCCGCCTGCCGGCCGGCGGCCGGCGGTGTCCGTCCCCCCTGACGCAGCGACAAACCAGGACCCTGCCGCGGACGTATCTCCCAGCAGGCTTTGACAAGAGGCTGCCGGACGCGTATAGTGTTTGTGCGGCGTCTGTCAGGCGAACCGGCTGCCCACCTCCGGGGGAACTCCACATGGCGTGGCGATTTCGCTGTTTTGCCTTTGGGAAAAGCGGCGTCTGTCGGGTATGATCCGGGTAAAACCGTGAGGTGGACCAAGCACATACATGGCAAGCTATCTGAATAATCTCTTCATCGTCGAGGAAAACGACTGGTTCGGTGACGCAATGGCGAAGGGCACAACACCGATCGATGGCTACGTCGAGGCCGACGAGGCCAGGGGATCTGAGAACGATATAGACCCTCACGTTCCGAATGTGATCGGGATTCTTCCGATCCGCAACACGGTGGCCTATCCGGGCACGGTCACGCCGCTGACGGTCGGTCGCGAACGGAGCAAGGCGCTGCTGGCCGATACGAAGCCGAACGAGTCGCTGATCGGCCTGCTGACCCAGCGCAATCCGGACACGGACACGCCGGGCTTTGCCGACCTGTACTCCGTCGGCACCACCGCCAGCGTGCTCAAGATCATCAAGATGCCCCAGGGATCGGTCAACATCTTCGTCCACGGCATCGCCCGGTTCAAGATCGTCGAGCGGATTGCCACCGAGCCCTATCTGAAAGCGCGGATCAAGCTGCTGACCGTCAAGACGAAGATGACCAAGCAGCTTCAGGCGCTGATGGTCAGCGTGCGCCAGAGCGCCAACCGCGTCGTGGCCCTAAGCCCGAACGTGCCGGAAGAGGCCTCCGTGCTGCTGGAGAACATCGAAGACCCCTCATCGCTGGCTGACTTCCTCGCGGCCAATCTCAGCATGGACGTGGTGAAGAAGCAGGAGCTTCTGGCGCAGCTCGACCCGGCCAAGCGGCTCGACGAACTGTCGGTCATCCTCGCTCATCAGCTCGAAGTGCTCGAGCTGAGCCACAAAATCCAGGGCCGTGTGCGGGATTCGATCGACAAGAGCCAGCGCGAGTACTTCCTCCAGGAACAGCTCAAGGCCATCCAGTCCGAGCTGGGCCAGCAGGACATGCGGACCGAGGAACTCAAAGAGCTTCGGCAAAACATCGCGAACGCCAGAATGCCCAAGGCGGTGGAGACCGAGGCGCTGCGCGAGTTGGACCGGCTGAGCAAGATCCCGGCGGCCTCGCCCGAATACAGCGTCATCCGCACCTATCTCGACTGGGTCTGCGAACTGCCCTGGTCGGTCCAGACGGAAGACCGCATCGACATCGGCCAGGCCCAGCGCATTCTCAATCGCGATCACTACGATCTGACCAAGGTCAAGAAACGCATCCTCGAATTCCTGGCGGTGCGCAAGCTCAACCCGAAGGGCAAGAGCCCGATTTTATGCTTCATCGGGCCTCCCGGCGTGGGAAAGACCTCGTTGGGCAGGTCCATCGCCCGCTCGATGGGCCGCAAGTTTGTCCGCGTCTCGCTCGGCGGCATCCGCGACGAGGCGGACATCCGAGGCCACCGCCGGACCTACATCGGCGCTCTGCCGGGACGAGTCATGCAGGAGCTGCGCAAGTGCCACAGCCGCAATCCTGTCTTCATGCTCGACGAGTTGGACAAGATCGGCGCCGACTTCCGGGGCGATCCGGCCAGCGCTCTGCTCGAAGTGCTCGACCCCGAGCAGAACAGCACCTTCAGCGACCACTATCTCGACCAGCCGTTCGATCTCTCGGCCGTGATGTTCATCGGGACCGCCAACTACACCGAACCGATCCCGCCGGCCCTTTTCGACCGCATGGAGCTGATCGAGCTGCCCGGCTACACCGAAACCGAGAAACTCCGCATCGCCAAACGATACCTCGTTCCCAGGCAGCTCAAGGAGCATGGGCTGAGCAAGTCGCAGTTGACCATCCGCGACGAGGCGATCCGCACCACGATCAACAGCTACACCCGCGAGGCGGGCGTGCGCAATCTCGAGCGGCACATCGCCGCCATCTGCCGGTCCGTCGCCACCCAGATCGCCAAGGGCGACAAACGACGAGCGACCATCGGCGCCAAGGACCTGGCGCGCATCCTCGGTCCGGCCCAGCACGAGTCGGAGCTGGCCCTGCGGACCGGCATCCCAGGCGTCGCGACGGCCCTGGCGTACACGCCCGTCGGGGGCGAGCTGCTGTTCATCGAGTCGGCCTCCATGCCCGGCAAGGGGAACCTGCAACTGACCGGCCACATCGGCGACGTGATGAAAGAGAGCGCCCAGGCGGCTTTTTCTCTGGTCAAGGCCAGCGCCAAGCGGCTCGGCATCGACGAAAAGCAGTTCGCCAAGGCCGACTACCACATCCACGTGCCCGCTGGAGCCATCCCCAAGGACGGTCCCAGCGCCGGAGTCGCCATGTTCACCTCGCTGGTCAGCCTGCTGCTCCAAAAGCCCACGCGGCCCGATGTCGCCATGACCGGCGAGATCACCCTGCGCGGCCTGGTCATGCCCATCGGCGGCCTCAAGGAGAAGGTCCTGGCCGCCAAGCAGGCAGGAATCACCACCGTCCTGCTGCCGATGCGCAACAGGAAGGACCTGCCGGAGATCCCCACGGAAGCCAGGAAAGGCTTGCGATTCGTCTTCGTACGCAACGTCGAGGAGGCCCTAAAGGCCGCTCTTGACGCAGATTAACACGACGGACATCCCCCCAAGCATCTATTTCCTCAAAAACGCACAGGAAATTGCTTGACAAAGCAACGGGATGGTGTTATGGTCTGCCGCGATGGACCAACGCGTACCGGATGGAATCGGTTGGGTCGCAACTACGGGTGGGGGTCGGTACGCATGGAGCACCTGCGCATCACGGATTCGAGGGCTTGCCGCACGGGGGGACAACACGTGGCCGGGCGGGCGGCCGCGTTTCTTCTGAACGTCGTCTTTGCGGTCGGCGTCTTCTTGTCGCTTGCCGCCTCAGCGGCAGACGCCGGATCCCCGGATGACGGCGACTTCGAACGCTTCCGCGTAATCGCCGAGAAGAACATGTTCGCTCGCCGTCGGGCCGCCGATGCCAAGCCGGAAACGGCGCCCCAGGTCGTCAACGAGCCTGCCCTTCCGGACATTCGCCTCGTCGGTATCGTGCGGATGAGCGATCCCTATTCCTCGATCGCGATTGTCGCAGCAGGCGGCAGACACCGGCTCTGTCGCGTTGGCGACAGCGTGGAAGGCTTGATCCTGCGCAGCATACGCGACCACGACATCGTCTTCGAAACCCCGTCCGGCCACTGGCTGACGGAAATCGAGCCGGACACGACAGTGTACCGCGGCACGATCCCCCAGCTTGATCCGACCGCGCCCGGCTTCGTCGCAGAGCCGGAGGAACCGGCGTCCGGCGGACGCAGGCGGCTGCCCGTTCGAGCCATCGAGGTCAAGCAACTGGCCAATGCCGGCCTGGTCACCTACAGAGAGAACGGCGCGGTCCGGGGACTGCAACTGACACGAAACGCCTTCGGACTGAAGGCCGGTGACCGGGTCACCCACGTCGACGGCCAGGCCCTCTGCACCCAACGGCCCAAGCAGAAGCTCTGGCAGATCGTGCGAAAGCACACCGCATCCAAGGAGCACGGCGACGAGATCCACGTCGTCGTGGAGAGAGACAGCCGGACGCTCGAATTCCTCGTCGCTCCTGTCAGCTGACCGCCCGCGTCCATCCAACCATCGAATGGCCGGTCCACGAATCAGGCCAGGTCGTCGTCACCTCCCACCACGATGGCGAAGCGGTCCGCCAACGAAGCCAGGTTCACCGCTTTGACCGTCGAGGCAGGGATCACACCGCCTCTGCCATCAGGCAGATGGCGCGTCGTCGTAAGCTCGGCAACGATGGTGCAGCGGTATCCCGCCTCTGCCGCGTCGCGCGTCGTGGAATTCAGGCACATGTGAGTCATGTACCCCGTGATGATCAGATCTTTGCGCCCGATCCGCGTCAGCTCCGCCTCCAGCGTCGTCTGCGTGAACGAACTGGGCAGACGCTTCTCGACGACCGGCTCGCCCGCGACCGGCCGCACCTTGTCGACGATCTCCACGAACCCCCTCTGGGGGTCGAAGATCCTGCCGCCCGGCACGCCCACCTGGACGACGTGAATGACCGGCACGTGCGCCGCGCGGGCCCGCGACAAGAACCGTGACAAAGCATCAATGGATCGTTCGATCTCCCACAGAGGCAGCAGGCCCTCGGTGTACTCCTTCTGCGCGTCGACAACGATTACCACGCTCTGCGCCAACGGCGCCGGCTGCGACGGCAGCCCGGCAATTTGTCGAAGCGTCACAGGCCCATCCTGCGAAAGTCGCTCTATTGTCATCCCGTCACTCTGAGATAAGGACCTTGTCCTTGATTGGCACGGTCCGCACGGAGCCGTCGTCGAAGACCACGCGCAGGGCGCGCGGTTCGGCGGTTTCATTGATCAGTTCCCATGCCTGGCCCGAGCGGCGGACCTGCACCTTGTCGATTCCGAAGGCCAGCTCGCGCTGGCGGTCGATGTAGACGTGGCCGTAGTGATCGACGATGCGCATCGCCGCCTCGGCCGCCGCCCCGTTGCCCCAGTCGTAGATCGTAAAGACACCCATCCCCTCGCCTTCGGGACTGGTCCGCCCGCCGTGGCCGTAGTTCTCCATCGTGAAGCCGTAGTCCTTAGGCCCGAACCACGGATAGACCTTCTCCCACATCGCCCGCACGGTCGGGTTCTCCGGGCAGTACATCATGATGAAGCCGGACTTGAGCGCTGCGACGCCGCGCTCGAAGTAGGTCGGCTCACCCGTCTGGCAGTAGTAGTCCAGGAACAGCTCGGCAAAGAGCGTCTGGCGCGAGTCGTTCCATTCCCCATCGCAGTTCATCACGCCGAAGCCGCCCAGCGCGGGCACGTAGATGAACGGCGGCTGCCAGACCTGCTGGCACATCGACAGTTCGTCGAGCGTGCGCCGGCCCCATTCGAGGTACCGCGGCTCGTTTGTGGTGCGGAACGTCGCCAGCAACGCCTCGGCGGTCCAGAACATCGAGAGGCTGTTCTGCTTGTGCATCGCGTTGCGGGCGATCTTCCGGCCCAGATACTTGTCGCGTCCCCATCCGCAGCAGGACCAGTACGTCTCGAAGTCCTCCCATCGGCCCTCGGGAATGATCTCTTTGACGACCGCGTCCATGGCGTGGACGGCCGCGTCGCCGTACTTGATCCGGCCGGTCATCTCGGCGAGCTTCAGCAGGAATGTCACGCTCATGCTCGTTTCCGGCGTGCGGTTCATCACGGGCCCTGGCTGGTGCGTCTCGGGGTGCAGCCAGCCTGGGAAGAAGCCCTCGGCATCCTGCAAACTCAGCAACCGGTCCGCGTACGCGCAGGCGTACCTCAGCAGACGCTCATCCGGCTCCAGTTCCTGGTACCAGCGAAGCATCAGCAGCGCCGTCCAGCTTGCGTCCAGAACGTGGTACCATTGCGACGAGATGCCGTGCTCGTGCGGACTGCGGTTCGAGTTGCCCCACGAGGCGTCCTGCCAGCCGCGCGGACGCGGCAGCTTCTGGCCGTCGACCTCAACCGTTTCATTCGGCGTGCCGAGCACCGCGGGAAACAACCCGTCCTTCATCGGCGCCGCCAACGCCAGCGCCTTGGTCAAGCGGGCCTTGCGAAGAAGCTCCGCATCCGACGTTTGCCGGGCGTAGCGATACAGGCCCGACGCGCTTCGCAGCGACGAGAACCACGCCTGGTTCCAGATCGACAGGAACTCCCGCTGGTACCACGGGCCGGGATAGTTCGGAGATTGCGAGATGTTGACGATGAACTGCGGCGCGCCGACGCGCACGCGGCCGAGGTCGAACTCCTGCCAGACGAACTGCCCCCAGCCGTCGAACGCCCATGCATAGGCGTGCTTCACATAGTTGGTCAGCGGCGCCGACAGTGGCTCGCCCTTGGCCAGCAGCGGGCTGCCCCATCGCTGCCACTGGAAGCGCGCGACCTTCGACCAGGGGTTCCGCACCTCGCCGTGGTCATGATAGGCGGCGACGAAGAAGCTCAGCTCCACCGGTCCCGGCGCGAACGTCATCCCCCGCGACTTCTTGAACAGGACGTGCTCGGGGATGTCCGCCAGTGTCATGCCCAGCCACATCTTGCGCTGCGTCGCGTCGTAGTCCATGAACCAGGGGTTCCCGGCCCGCCGGCCGACGGCGTCGAGGTCGGGCGCGACCGCCAGCGTCAGCGATCCGCGCTGCACGATCAGCGCCGGCGCACGAAAGACGTGCTGCGCAATCACGTAGCCGTCGTCGGGCGCCAGGTGCGGCGCCCACCAGAAGTCCGGCTCGATGGCCAGATCGAACCGGATCGCAAGCTCGTCCTGCGCTACCGGCTCGGCCACGTCCCACGTCATGCGGACGTGCCGCCAGCCGTCGGCCACGTCGCTAACCTCCACACGCGGCGGATCACACTTCGCCAGCTCCGGCGTCGAGAATCGCACGCACGACGTCCCGTCGAGCGTCACAAGATACCCCGCGTCCGTCCTGGCTAGCGTCATCCCTTCGGCCGCCCATGCCGCTTGGGCCGGACCGCCGACGATGAGCGTCATAGCGACGAACGCGCCGAGAATCAGATGGCTGTCAGTGCTCTTCATAGCTTGGATCGAACCTCCGCACATATCCGGTCAGTTTTTGAGAACGTTCAGAATCTCGTCGGCGGTGACAGCGCGGCCGAGATTGCCGTTGGCGGAGCCAGGCGAGCCGCCGCCTTTGCCGCCGGTGGCATTCTGAATCGTCTTGAGCAGGGCAGCCGCATCGAGTGTTCTGGAGCTGATCGCGATTCGCGTGCCGCTGACCGCGATTCCTGTGCCTTCGGTCGCCTCGGCGATCAGTCCGGCCAGCTTCGCAACCAGTTGCGGCGGAATCTCCGCCACCTGGACCCCGACCTTCGACGACTGCACTCCGAGCACCTGCGCCGACGCCGCCAAGCCGGGCAGCATCTGCGTCCACAGTCGAGCGACCTCCTTCGTCAGATCCCTGGCTTGCGCCTGGGCCTTCTCGAAGGTGGCGAGAAGCTCGCCCGTCGAACAGCTCGCCGCCTTTCGCAGTTCCCGCAAGACGTTCGTCTCCTGCTGTGAACAGTCGAGCGCCTTGCGGCCCGCCAGGAAGAACACCCGCGTCCCGTCCTTCTTGCTCTCGATGTCACACAGCCGCACCATGCCGATCCGTCCCGTCGTCCGCACGTGGGCCCCGCAGCAGGCGGACTGGTCCCACGCGCCGATCTTCACGACGCGAATCACGCCGGCCTCGATGGGTTTCAATTCGTCGCGTACGCGTACGTCCGCCTGGTCGAACAGCGTCTCGACGGGGACATCGAGCGTCACCACCTCCATCACCTCGCGCTCCAGCGTCATGACGGTGTCCCACTCGACCTTGCGGTCGAAATCGACCGTGCATCGCTCCAGGCCGATGTGCACACCGGTCGTCCGCAGGCCGAACTGCTCCTGCGCGATCCCGGAGATGATGTGCTGCGCCGTGTGGTGGCTCGCAGTGTGCTCGCGGCGCGGGCGATCCACGCGCGCCATATAGCGGCCGTCGCTCAGCGGCCGGTCGAGCCGATGCACGATTTGCCCGTCGACGACCTCGACGCCGATAACGTTCGCCTCGCCGATCGTGCCTGAGTCCGGCGGCTGACCTCCTTCGTCCGGATGGAACAGGACCGGATCGGTCGTCACACGGCCGTCCTCCAGCGCGGTGACGACCACCTCCGCCTCCAGCGTGTCCGGCTGCGTCCAATACAATCGTTTCATGGCCCGATTGTAGCAGCCCAGCCGCCCCGTTCAAGCGCTATCGCCCCCAATGCGCCCTCGCAATAACCCTCCCGCCTTGTCATCCTGAGCGGCAGCGAAGGATCTGGCCACCGAAAAAGACATCGCCCTTTCCGCGTCCGCGTCACCAGGCCTCAGCCCGGATGGTTCGCTGACGCTCACCATGACAATCGCATCGCCCGCCTCAGTTCTCCGGGAACCAGCCGTAAACCCCATCGCCCCACCGATACCATGCATCGAAGGGCCGCTCCTTCACGAGGTTCGGATCAGGCGCGGATCCGGGCGGCCCCACCACGATGTACCAATGGAAGAAACCACCGCCGTAGCACAAACGCACCGCGCTGCGGCCCCCCTCCCAGAGCGGATCGATGCGAACGCCTCCTCCAAGGTGCCGGACCTGCTCGGACCATTCCTCGCGCGGCACCAGCCAGCCCGAGCCGTCCTGCTGCATCTGCTCGCGCGGTTTCGCCAGAACCTCCACCGCCCACACCTGCAATTGATCCTGTCCGCCGGTCATTGCCACACGACCCCGCGTACGGAGATTTATGAGGCTCAGATAGTTGCCCGGACCGAGCGTCACCACGTAGAGCAGACCGACCGCCGCCACAAGACTCCCCAAATGGCGCCACAGATGCGGACGCCGGCGGTTGTCCCTGCGAACCAGGGCCGCCACCGAGGCAACCGCCACGGCGAGCAAGGCCACCTCCATCACCACACAAGAAAAGCAGCCAAGGGGCCATCCCGTAACGAGCGTCACCCCCAAGCCAACGAGCACTACTACTATCCCCATCCTCAATGACCGCGGCACACGCTGCCACACTCCGCGGCCCTGTGCCGATTCCTCCATCGGCTTGTCCCCTGAATCCGGGTCTCTCATACGATCTCCCTTTTGCACATCCGGCCTTTGTCTCTCTCAGCACGCCCCCCGAGTTCCGATAGATCCGATTGTGACAGCGCCGGCGCGGGGCCGCAACCCAAATCGACGCGTGAATCATCGCCCATATGAGGTTCATGGGCGCGCCGCAACTCCCCCCTAACCCACGGCAGAAATGGCAGGGCGAGGCGTGCCTCGCCCCTACGGCCCACGCGAAGCGGTGTGGCAGCCTCAAACGCGCCGCGTTTGGGGATGGAGGCCCTGACAGCTCGCGGATACTGGAAGGTCGCCAAGGCGAAGAACCATCCCCAAGGCTGCGCCTTGAGGCTGCCACACAGACTCTCCACACCCCGACGGGGCTTGCCGTGGAATCCACACAGACGCCGGCGTGGCACACGGAGGGAGAATCGACGCCAGTACTCATTTTGGCTTGCGGTCAGGGTCTGGTTCGTAGTGACGCCGTCAGGCGTTACCTTCGCCGGGACGAGTATGCCCTCAAAGGCACACTACAAACAGCTTCGCTCCCCCCGCCAAGAGACAGCTTATCGCGTCAGGGAGAATCCTCTTGGCCGGGAGGGCGGAAGGGGCTATAATCGACGGTGTTGTGGGCGTGCGGTCCGGCATTTCCATTCGCGACCGGAGGGTCTGAGACAATGGATCGTGCAAGAGACGTGAATCGCGCGGAACGGGCGGCTTTTCTCTCGCGGCCGGCTCTGACATCATCCCGGTCTTTTCTGAAGGAGGATCACCATGTGTAGAGTGGGTGCAGCGTTGGTTGCCTTTGGTCTGATCGTGGGCATGGGCGCGGCGGCCCAGGGGGCCAATCAGATTCGCAACTGGGAGTTCGATGAGCCCCTTGCGGGCGACAACTGGTGGCTCTGGGAGACCACGGATTTCGAACGCGTCGAACCGGTGCCGGACACGACCATGTCCGGCGACATGTCGCTGCGCGTCGTCATTCCCGACGGCGCCGCCGGCTCCCTGCAACTGATCCAGTCCTATCTGGAGCTCGTGCAGGGCCAGACGTATTACATCAGCTTCATGGCCCGTGCCGATGCGCCGAGGAGCATTTCGGTGATGCTGCTGGGTCGAACGACCCACAACTGGGCCCAGTTCTGGCGCGCCCTCGACATCCAGTTGACGACCGAGGTGCAGACCTTCAGCTTCGAGTACGCGCACACCGGAGCGACGGTGGGCGGCACCGGGAACTTCAACGACGACATCGACTTCTACTTCAACCTGAACCAGAGCGACATCGATCTGAACATCGACCGGGTCTGGATGGACACCGAACCGGCCCCGGAGATCACGGTCCCCGTCGCGGCCCGCGAGCCGCACCCGGCGCACATGCAGACCGATGTGCCGGTCGACACGATTCTGAGCTGGACCGCCGGGACGTACGCCGCGACGCACGACGTCTATCTCGGGACCGTGTCCAACGACGTCAACGACGCCGCCCGCGGCAATCCGCTGGGCGTCCTCGTCAGTCAGGGCCAGGACGCGACGACGTTCGACCCGCCCGGCAATCTTGAGTTCGGCCAGACCTACTACTGGCGTATCGACGAGGTCAACGCCCCGCCGGACGGCACGATCTACCCGGGCAGCGTCTGGAACTTCACCACCGAGCCGTTCGTCTATCCAATCGCCAACGTCATCGCCACCGCCTCCAGCTTCGACGGGGTCGCCGGCCCGGAGAACACCGCCAACGGATCGGGCCTGAACGCCGCCGACCAGCATTCGATCGCCGCAGGCGACATGTGGCTGTCCGCCCCCGGCGCCGCGCAGCCCACCTGGATTCAGTACGAATTCGACGGCCTCTACAGGCTCCAGGAGATGTGGGTCTGGAACTACAACGTCCAGTTCGAGCTGGTGCTCGGCTTCGGTCTCAAGGACGTCACCGTGGAGTACTCCGCCGACGGCGCGAGTTGGACCAGTCTGGGCCAGTTCCAGTTCGGTCGCGGCACAGCGCGAGCCGACTACGCCCACAACACCACGATCGACTTTGGCGATGCGGCGGCCCGCTACGTTCGCCTGACCGCCGACACCGGCTACAGCGCGCTGGGCCAGTTCGGCCTCAGCGAGGTCCGCTTCTACCACAAGCCCGCCAGCGCGCGCGATCCGCTGCCGGCCGATGGGCAGGCGGACGTTGATCTCGAGGTCACTCTCGACTGGCGCGGCGGCCGGGACGCGGCTTCACACTCGGTCTACGTCAGCTCAGACCGTCAGGCGGTCGCGGACGGAACCGCCCTGGCCGATACGGTCGACGAGAGCCGCTACGCGATCGGCGGGCTGGACCTCGGAACGGTCTACTACTGGAGGGTGGACGAGGCCAACGAGGCCGATGATCCCGCCGCATGGGAAGGCCCCGTCTGGAGCTTCTCCACGAAGGAGTACCTCACCGTCGATGATTTCGAGAGCTACACCGACGACATCGACGCCGGCCAGGCGATCTTCCAGACCTGGATCGACGGATGGACCAACGGCACCGGCTCGACCGTCGGCTATATCGAAGCCCCGTTCGCCGAGCTGTCCATCGTCCACGCCGGCAAGCAGGCCATGCCCCTGGAGTACAACAACGCCCAGCCGCCGTATTACTCCGAGTCCCAGCGCGACTTGGGCGGCCAGGACTGGACCGCCGGCGGCGCCGACACGCTCGTCGTGTACTTCCGTGGCCGGGCCGCGACCACGCCCACCACGCCGGGCAACGAGCCCGCGCCGCTGTATGTCGCCGTCGAGGACAGCGCCGGGCACGTCGCGGTTGTCATGCATCCCGATCCCGATGCCGCGACAGTCACGCAGTGGCAGGAATGGCGCATCGCGTTCAGCGAACTCGCGGGTGTCGATCTCGACAGCGTCGCGATGCTCTATATCGGTTTGGGCGACCGGACCAGTCCCGCCGCCGGCGGCGCGGGCCTGATCTACATCGACGACATCCAGATCGGCCATCCGATGTCACCGGCTGCGCCGTAGCACCTCATAGTGCAGTATCGGGTGGCAGCCTCAAGGCGTAGCCTTGGGGATGGTGGCCTCAGCAGCACCGCAGATACCAGAAGGCTGCCACACGCATACGCATGCGAGAGAACGGAATTGACGAGGAGCGTTGGGTGGCAGCGGCAAGCAAAGCTTGCCGATGGCTCGGACCTTCAGAACGCCTATCGCCATCGGCAACCTGAAGGTTGCCGCTGCCACACGCACGTCAGAGAGCGGAGTTGACGGCGGGCGAGCGAGCCGCCACAATGGCAAACCCTATGAACGATCGCAAGAAGGTGACGATCTACACGGACGGCGGGTGCCTGGGCAACCCCGGCCCGGGCGGTTATGGCGTGGTGCTGCGGTACGGGCCGCATGAGAAGCGTCTGTCCGCGGGCTTTCGCCGGACCACCAACAACCGCATGGAGATCATGGCCGCCATCGCCGGCCTCGAAGCCCTGAAAGGCCCCTGCCGCGTCACGCTCTACAGCGATTCGAAGTATCTCGTCGACGCGATGACCCTGGGCTGGGTGACGCGCTGGAAGGCCAACGGCTGGCGACGGAACAAGAAGGATATGGCGGTCAACATAGACCTGTGGGAGCGGCTGCTGGAGGCCTGCCGGGGCCATGAGGTCCGCTTCGAGTGGGTCAAAGGCCACGCCGGACACCCCGAAAACGAAACCTGCGACACCCTCGCCAACCAGGCCGCCACCGGCCCCGACCTGCCCCCCGACGAGGCATATGGGCGAGCCTTTCCCAAGACCGCTTCGCGTCGAGACGACTTGTGACGTCACCGCCCCATGGGGCGACGTACGAACCTTTTTTCCTGCGTCAGCTCGCGCCGCACAGTAACTCGGACGAAGGCGTCGCACGAGCCGCAGTACGTCTCCTGCCTGGGCGCAGCGTCTCCGATCTTCAGGGGAATGTCGGAGATCAAGGGAAACACGTGCTCCGGATTGTTGCCGCAAACGACTTCGTAAACGTACTTCTCCGCATCGATCATGTGTCAGTCTGCCTCTCACTGACTGCCCGCCACCGGTCTCGTCGTGGCGTGACATACTGCATCCGCACAAGCTCCGATTCCGCTCGCAGTCAGAAGCCGTCTCCCGCCGCGTCGGAGCGCTCGCACGAATCTCGACCGACGCTATCCTATCGGCCACAGCGCGGGAATCAAGCCCCTCAAGCAAAATTGTGTGTCTGTCAAGATTTTAGGCCAGCACTCCCTTGAGGGCGCAAAGAACCAGGGGTGGCAGCCTCAAGTCCGAAGGACTTGGGGATGGATCGCATCGCAGACGCCTTTGCCTGTGGATGTGCCACTCATCCGCCACAGGCGGACCATCCCCAAAGCTCCGTTGCACTACGCTTTGAGGCTGCCACCCACATGCCAGGATGTTTTCCCACACACGAAATTGCTGTTGAGACGGAGTCGGATCGGGCGGGACCGCTACGGACGATGGGAGGAAACGGAGTCTGGTTATTTGTCACTGAGCCAGGAGGGGCCGTACGCAACGTCCACCTTCAGTGGGACATCGAGCGGGATGGCGGTGGTCATCGCTCTGGAAATCCACGCGGCGTGCGTCTGGGCCTCGGCCGACGGAAGCTCGAACACGAGCTCATCGTGGACCTGAAGCACCATGCGGACCGGCAAACGCTCCGCGTCGATCTGCCTCTGGATCGCCAGCATCGCGACCTTGATCAGGTCGGCGGCCGAGCCCTGGATCACGGTGTTGACCGCCAGACGCTCGGCCTGCGCGCGGCGGCCTCCGTTGCGGCTCTTGATGTCGAGGATCCGGCGGCGACGTCCGAGAATCGTTTCGGCGTAGCCCGTCCGCCGGGCCTTCTCCACGCACGAATCGAGGAACGCGCGGACCGAGCCGTACCGCGCGAAGTAGTCTTCGATGAATTGCCTGGCGTCGGCGGCGCTCATGCCCGTGACGCGCGACAGCCCGAACGCCCCCTGGCCGTAGATGAGGCCGAAGCTGACCGCCTTGCTCCGCGACCGCATCTCGCTGGTGACCGCCTCCAGCGGCACGCCGTAGACCTGCGAGGCGACGAAGCGATGGATGTCCTGGTCGGCCGCAAACGCGGCGCGCAGCGCCTCGTCGCGCGAGAATTCCGCCAGCAGACGCAGCTCGATCTGGCTGTAGTCGGCGCTGAGGATGCAGTCCGTCGGGCTCTGCGGGACGAAGGCCGCGCGGATCTTGCGCCCGAGTTCCGTACGGATCGGGATGTTCTGGAGGTTCGGGTCGCTCGATGACAGCCGCCCGGTGGCCGTGACGGTCTGGTTGAACGATGCGTGCAGCCGGCCGGTGCGCGGGTTGATCATGGCCGCCAGCTTGTCGGTGTAGGTGTTCTTGAGCTTGCTCAGCGTGCGATGCTCCAGGACCAGGGCCGCGATCGGGTGCTCGTCGGCCAGCTCCTCCAGTACGCTGGCGTCGGTGCTGCGGCCGGTCTTGCCGACGCGCCCGGCCGCCAGCCCCAGCCGGTCGAACAGCACCTCGCCGAGCTGCTTGGGCGAGTCGATGTTGAAGACGCCCCCCGCCTCTTTGTAGATCCGCTCGCTGAGGAACTCCAGCGCCTCGCTCAGCTCGACCGACATTGTCCGCAGCAGGCTCGTGTCCAGCGAGACGCCGTTGAGCTCCATCTGCGCCAGCACGGGCACCAGCGGCATCTCCACGTCCTCGAACAGCTTCGCCAGGCCGGGCTCGGCCGCCAGCCGCTCCTGAAGGTACAGATACAGCCGCCACGTGACGTCGGCGTCCTCGGCGGCATACTCGCACGCCGCCGCGGTGTCGACCATGTCGAACGTGAGCTGGTTCTTCCCCTTGCCGATCAGCGCGACGATGGGCACGCACTCGTAATGCAGATAATCACGAGCCATATTATCCATCGAATGGCTGCTGCGGCCCGGATCGAGACAATACGACGCGACCATCGTGTCGAAATCGACGCCCCGAACGGGCATGCCCGCGTTGTGCAGAACGAGCCAGTCGTACTTGATGTTCTGCCCGACCTTGCGCACGCCCTCGTCCGCCAGGATCGGCGCGACCGTCCGGCGGACCGTCGCCAGGTCCAGGCAGGTCGCCCCCAGCGGCCCCCGCACGGGCAGATAGAACGCGCGGTGCGGCTCCCAGCAGAACGACAGCCCCACCAGGTCCGCCCGCATCGGATCGACCGACGTCGTCTCGGTGTCGACCGCAAAGAGCGTCTGTTTCTTCAGCTCGCTCGCAAATCGCTCGAACGCTTCGGGCGTATCGATCAGCGTATACTCGTGCGGCGTGGTCCGGGCCGATGCCGGCTCGCCCGCCGCAGCAGACGGCGTCGGCGCCACAGCGTGCGGCTCCACAGGCGCCGGCGCGGGGGCCGGATTGCCTTCCACCTTGAGGCCGAACTGCGTCAGCAGCCGCGCAAAGCCCAGCTCGTTGAACAGCGCCGCCAGCTTGTCCCGGTCGGGCGGATCGAGCTTCAGCGTCTCGTAATCGGCCTCGATCGGGACGTCGCAGTCGAGCGTCACGAGCCTGCGGCTCAGGTACGCCAGATCCTTGGAGTTGCGGAGGTTCTCGCCCCGCTTGCCCGGAATCTCGTCGACGTGGGCGTAGAGGTTGTCGAGGTCGCCGTAGGTGCGGATCAGCTCGGCCGCGGTCTTGGGCCCGATCAGCGGCACGCCGGGCACGTTGTCCACGGCATCGCCCTCCAGGGCCAGGCAGTCGACGATCTGCTCGGGCCCGATCCCCCAGTCCCGCCGCATCGCGTCCGCGTCGGTGACCTGGCCCGTCTTCATATCGAACGCGCTGACCCGAGCATCGAGCAGTTGCAGCAGGTCCTTGTCCTTCGAGCAGATCCGCACGTCGATCCCGTCGGCGGACGCACGTCGGGCGAGCGTGCCGATGATGTCGTCGGCCTCGAACCCGTCGACCCGCAGAATCGGAATCCGCAACGCCTCGAGCACCTGCTCGATCCGCGCGATCTGCACAGGCATGTCCTCCGGCATGGGCGGCCGGTGCGCCTTGTACTCGGCGAACATCTCGCTGCGGAATGTCGGCGCCTTGCTGTCCATTGCGACCACGAGCATGTCCGGCCGGTATTTCTCGATCAGCCCGAGCACCGCCATCGTGAAGATGTATGTCGCCTTCGTCGGCTCGCCCGACGGGCTGCTCAACTGCTGTCGCATCGGGGCGAAATAGGCCGCATAGATGTGCGCGTGACCATCGATGATGTAGAGCGTCCTGGGCATGGCCGCCACTCTATGCCCCTGGGCAGGGCCTGTCAAGCGCACCGGCCACCGCATCGCGCGTCTGCCGGCGCGCCCAAACACGCAACACCCAAACGACAAAATGCGCGTGACATGAAGATTTTTTTTATTCGTTGCCGCACAGGGGCTTAGCGTCGTCGGATCTCGAAAAGCAGCCGTTTTTTTCGTACCAAACGTGCAACACCGCCCCTTTATAGAGGCCGACATTGGTTCGGCCGGAAGCGCTGTCGGGCCTGCGAGACGGGCCTCGGCGGCAGAACCCGATGGTTGGCGGGCGGGTGGTTTGACGATCCTGCGGCCCATCCAGGTCCCGGCCTGGCTCGAACGCCTCGCGGCGCCACTGGCGCTGCTGTGGCGGCGCCTGCGGTACGGCTACGCCTTCCGCCGCATCCCGCTGACCCAGGGCCTCTACGCCCTGGTCGATCCGGAGGACTACGAGTCGCTGGCCCGGCACAAGTGGCACGCCACGCGCGGACGCACCACCTTCTACGCCCAGCGGAAGGTCTGGGACCCGGTGACACGCAGGGAGATCACGATCAAGATGCACCGCCAGATCCTGCACGTGCCTGACGGCCTGGTGGTGGACCACGTCAGCCGCAACGGCCTGGACAATCGCAAGGCCAACCTGCGCAGCGCCACACCCGCACAGAACGCCTGCAACCGCGCGCGAGCGGGACGCTCCGGCGGGCACTCCGCCTATCGCGGCGTCACCTGGCACAAGGCCATGCGCCAGTGGTTCGCGAGGATCGGCGTCGGTGGCCGCACCATCCCGTTGGGCTACTTCGACGACGAGATCGACGCCGCCCTGGCCTACGACGAAGCCGCCCGCCGCCACCACGGACCCTTCGCCACCCTGAACTTCCCCCACGGCCCCCCGCCGCACCAGGGCCGTCGCTCGTAGCTCATCGCTCGGGGCCCGGCCGAGCCGTGGGAGCGTAGATGCGTAGAAGCGTGAATGGGTTGCGTGGAACGTCGTCAGCCGCAGGGAGGCGGATTTTTCGTGGAATTTTCGGATTTTGGGGTTGACAGGGATGGAGGCGGTCGCGAAAATGTAAATTGAGTGGTGGCGCCCGAGCATTGCGGAGCAGGTGGGATGGCGTGGACTCCTGGTTGCACGAAGGAGTGCGAAGGCGATGGGCGCGACAAAGCGAAACGAACGCGAGCGGGCATTCACGCTGATTGAACTGCTGGTCGTGATCTCTATCATCGTAATGCTGTTGGCGCTGCTGCTTCCCGTCCTGGGCCGTGCCAGGCAGACTGCCAGGGCCGCCGTCTGCCTGTCCAGGCTCCATCAATCGTCGCTGGCGTTCAAGATGTACACCGACACTAACGAAGGTCGGTGGTTTACGGCCGGCGAGAAAGACGATGGGCGAACCGGCCCCCAGAACTGGCTGGGTCTGGTCGCCTCGTTCTGGGCCAATACGCCTGGCTGCATGGCCTGCCCGATGGCGACCAGGGGTTGGGATGGGCACTCCGACTACGATGCATTCACGGCATGGGTCGGGCCGAATCAGTCTGCCGCCGCGATGATCCGCGGCGAACCGGTGCGTGGTCCGGTCAGCTACGCCTTCAATAACCACGTTTCCTGTCCGCCACGCGATGCCTCAGCAAGCACCAGAAAGATCTATTGGGCCACTTGCGACCTTAAGGGCGCTGCCTGCGTGCCGGTGTTGTTCGACTGTGCTGGTGAACCGGTGCACGTCAGCGCCGCTGTGGGTCCCAGATCGACAGAGGCGATCTCGCTGAAGGACCCGCGATGGCTGATGTGTATCGATCGCCACAATGGCGGGATCAACATGCTGTTCATGGACTGGTCGGTGCGCAAGGTCGGCCTGAAGGAACTCTGGACCCTCAAATGGTATCCCACGTACGACACCGCCGGACCATGGACCAAGGCCGGCGGCATGCAGGCAGAAGACTGGCCGCAATGGATGCAGAAGTACAAGGACTACTGATCGTGGCTCGTGACGCGTGCCCCGCGACTCGGGCAAAAACAAAGTGGTGAGGAAGAAGTAACACAGCGAGACAATCAAGGATGAACACCGCAGCGGATGCGGTGACGAGTGCGTCAGGGAAGATACTCTACCGACATCACTTCTCTGAGAACCCCTGGTATGCACGTGGAGAGAGTATGCGCGTTCGGCAACAACTGGCGACTCGCGAGGGTTCGACGCCATGGGCAAGAAGGGAGGTGACGAATATGATCCGAGGACCGTAAGCGAGGTGCGACACTCATGCGAAAACGTTCGGAATCTCCAATCCAAATCGGTTACGTAAGAGAGGTGTTGTCATGAAACGAAGGAAGGTTGTCCAGGCGCCGCTGCTGGCAAGTATCGTGGTAGTGGTGATAGCATTGTGGTGTGGAGCCGCTCCTTCTGGCGGAAGCAATGCTGATGCTGTGGGCGGGACGTGGGTCAGTAACTGGCTTGCTGGTCCGTACTGGCGTTACGTTGCTGCAGACCAATGGGGCAGTTGTATCTACTGCTATGGAACCTTCAGTGACTCCTGTACGAACTACGTCGGTTTGGGCGGCTGTTATGGTGGCTATGTGACGGCGGCACTGTGTGCCTCGGACAGTTCGGCAGGTGGCACGACACACCCAGGGGGATCCGTTCCCTGTTGGGATTCGGGGTACAGCGATTGCGATGATGCTCATGATGCTTGGTGCTACTAACCTGATACCGCCGGTAGGGAGCGGATTGGGCATGTGTTAGGCTTTGTGGGAGGTTGAGCGTCACCGCTGGACGCTCAACCTCCATCACACCCCTTGGCCTGGTGAAGCGCCGAACATGGGAGAAGCGATATGAATACCATCATCGTGAAAACATTATTGTCATTGTTGTTGGTGATGACCTCTTTCGCGACGACGAAGCCCATGTCTGCGGAGTCTTTTGAAGCCTATGCGGCTGGTCAAGAAGGTCTGGATTCCTGGAAAGTGAAATACGCGAGTTCGCAGACATTCCAGAATACTTCGAGCGGAGGCGGCGAGGTGCGTCACAATGAATGCGAGATGTCGTTCGATGGGGAACGCGTCTTCTGGAGGTGGTATAAGTGGGGCGGTGTTGAAGGGACGACGAATTTCCTGCCCAGGGAGAAAGCGAACTACGTGAGCATGATGTGGGACGGAAAGGCGTATAGCAACTACCGCACGGGGTGGAGTGATCCGAACGGGGTGCTCGTGATCGACAATCATCCTCACCCCATGGAAGCAGATGGGCTCCGCTACCAGCATCTTGCAGCACCCGTGTTTGGCTATTACTTCAACACGAATGAGCGCATCGATCAGGCCCTCCGCAATGCGAGCAGCCTTGCTTTGCGAAACGAGATGGAAGATGTCAACGGCAGTCTCTGTCATGTCATGGAAGCGAAAACCAAGTACGGAGACTACACGATCTGGCTTGATCCCTCCCGTGGGCACAGTGTTGCGAAAGTCGAGATCGTAATGCTCAAGTCTCTGCGACACCTCTACAGGGGCGTACCTGTCAGCGGTGACAGAACGTTCCATATGCGCGTCCTGCGATTTGAGAAGGTGGACGACGTGTGGGTGCCCTTCGAGGTGGACTGGAGCAGTTCTCAGACAATACCGGGCGGTACGTACACAACCAGCACGCGTGTGACGATTGCGGATATTGTCCTGTGCCCTGATCACGAGGCAATGGGCTCCTTTGTTCGAGATGACGTCAAGGAAGGCGCCAAGGGTTGGATCGTACCGCACGATCACATCAAACGCACTTGGCATGCTGGCGAGTTCGTTGCAACATTCGACCAGGATGTCATTCATGGAATTGACGCGACTCTTGAGACGATGGTGGGAGAAGATCGGGCCGTGAAAACAGATGGTGCCACCCTTGAAACCGAGAACGATCGATCACGGTCGAGCCAACTCACGGCCCAGAGGCCCAGACGGCCACAACCATTCTGTGGACTGTACTGCACTTATGCAGCCTTATCGCTTACGGCGCAGAAGATCGATTTCCCCGAGCTGATCAAAGCGGAGTATTTCGGATCGAGTCAGGGCAGTTCCATCCTCGAATTGCAGCAAGCGGCGCGCGATTTCGGCCTCAGCGCCGAGCCTGCGGCCAGGCTATCCGCATCGGGGTTGAGGAATTGTCCCTATCGGGCGATTCTGCACGTCCGGTCGCATCCGGGATCGCCGAAGTACGATCATTACGAATTGTTCCTCGGTGTTGAAAAGGGCAAGGCGAAGCTGTTCAATCCGCCGGAGGCGCCCCGACTGGTTTCGTTTGCCGACCTGGCGACGCAGTGGGATGGCAAGGCGCTCTTCATCTCCGACAAGCCGATCGACACCGATCTGATTCTCGCTGCCGACCGCCAGCGACTGTTGCGTTACGCCATGATCGGCGTGCTGGCGATTCTGCTGATGCACTTCGGCAAGCGAATCTGGCTTTCGGTCATTCCGCCGATTTCGCGGCGCTGGGCTATGGGCCTGACGGTGGCAGAAGTGGCGATGCTGGGTCTGGCGGCGCTCCTTTGCGGCGGGGCCTTTCACTTCTTCCGCGATGGCGGGCTTCTGGCCAATGCCAGCGCGACACAGGCGCTCCAGAAGGGTCACGCCATGAACTTCGTTCCCAAGGTCCACGAGAAGAAAGTGCAGAGGCTTCTGGGCAGCGATGCGATCTTCATCGATGCGCGCCTCGCGTCCGACTACGAGCGTGGCCACCTGGCCGGAGCAATCAGCCTGCCTATCGACGCCAACGACGCCATGTGGGAACAGACGCTGGCAAAGATTCCTCAGGGCCAGCCCATCGTCACCTATTGCCAGAGCGCCGGCTGCAAGTTCGCCGAGAAGGTCTCGCTGCGCCTGATCGAGGAAGGCTGTACGGACATCGCCCTTTTCAAAGGGGGCTGGGCCGAATGGGTCGCCAAGCATGGGCGGCCGCAACCAGCGCCAGAGCCAGGAAAGGAGGTCGAGGCCGAAGATGCAGACCAAAACGATCCGACATAACACCTCCATCCCGGCGATAGAGGGAATCAGAGACAGGCTGGCTCTGGCGTTCGCGGATGAAGCCGGGCGAAAACAGCTTCTGGTCTATCTGCTTGTCTTGGCCTGCACTGCCGTGTTCCTGGCGCATGCACCGTCGCTGTCCGCGAGGGGGAGGTTCCTGGATGACGAGCAGTATGTGGGCAAGAACCCACTGGTCAATACCCCCTCCTGGAGGTCCGTCCGGCGATTCTTCTCCGAGGTTTGGCAGCCATCCACCGTCAGTGGCTACTACCAGCCTCTGACGATGACGTCCTTGATGGTAGATCGGTTCTTAGCCGGTCCCCAAGGCAGCATACGAGCGTATCATCGCACCAGTCTCTGGCTGCACGTCGCCAATACAGCGCTCCTCGGGGTGTTTCTGTACCGCTTGTTCGGACAGCCGCTGATTGCGGCGGGCGTGGCGCTGCTCTTCGGGTTGCACCCGATCTCTGTCGAATCCGTTTGCTGGATCAGCGAGCGAAAGACAGTTCTCGCCACTTTCTTTGCGGTGCTGTCACTCATCTCCTACGTCCGGTTCAGTCGATGCGGACGGCTGAGGCATTATGTCGTCTGCCTCATCATGTATGCGCTGGCACTTCTGTCCAAGCCGATCACCGTACCGCTGCCTGCGATGATGCTGCTGATGGACTACTGGCCCCTGGACAGGCTCACTCGCCGCAGTGTGCTGGAGAAGCTGCCCTTGTTCGTCGTCGGCGGCGTCTTCGCCGTCATTACGTACGTCTCGCAAAGCCGCACAGCGCCCGTGTACGTGCCGGGCGATTACAGTCCCTTTCACGTCCCGTTGATCCTGGGACACAACATCGTGTTCTACCTCTACAAGTTCCTCTGGCCCGTTCGTTTGTCGGCGTACTACGAATTTCCTTCGCCCATGACCCTGTGGCATCCGATGGTCTTGACCGGCGTTGTGGGAACGTGTGTTCTCATTGCGCTACTGATCGTCTCTCGGCGAAGGACGCGAGCGCTGTTAGCCGGATGGCTGATCTTCTTTGTGATGATCCTGCCGGCTATGGGGATCATCAGCGTCACACCGACGATCGCGGCCAACCGATATGCCTATCTGCCTTCGATCGGGTTCCTCATGGTCCTGGCGGCCTTCCTCGTGTGGCTCAGTCGTGCGAATCGCCCGCTCCTGGCCTTTGCGTTGGTCCTGATGATGGCGGGTCTTGAGGCGGGTCCGATGCGCCACTACCTGGTACAATGGCGCGAGACGGTGACACTGCACGAGTACATGCTCTCGATAGCACCGGATTCGCCAGGCATTCACGCGAACCTCGGCGTCGAACTGGGCAACGCCGGACAGACAAAACGTGCCTTCGAACATCTTCGCCGGTCGCTGTCACTGGACTCCGACAACTACCGCACGCGATACAACTTCGCGGTGATACTGGAGAAGAGCCGCGAGACTGAAGACGAGGCCATCGAGCAATATCAGAAGGTGATCGACATTCGCTGCCCGCTGGCACTCACGTCGCGTTTGAACCTGGGCAACGTCTTTCTTCGAAGGGGGCAGTTGGATGAGGCCATCGCGCACTATCGTGAGGCAGTGAAGATGAATCCGGCGTTCGTGCATGGACACTGCAATTTGGGCAAGACGCTTGTCATCGCCGGCCAGGCATCCGAAGGCATCGCGCACTTGCGCGAGGCGGTGCGATTGAAGCCCGCGTTCTTCCTCGCTACGAAGGATTTGGCGTGGTTCCTGGCGACCCATCCGAACGAGGCGATTCGCGATGCGAACGAGGCGTTGGGGTATGCGCAGCAGTTGGTCGAGATGACCCACGGGCGCGACGTCACGGCGCTGGATACGCTGGCGGCCGCCTATGCCTGCGATGGGCAGTACGGCAAGGCGCTGGAAACAGCGCAAAAGGCGTTGACGATGGCCGGAAGATTGGGTGACGACCAACTGATCGCGGACGTTGAAGAACGCGTGCGGCTCTACGGCATGAGCCTGCCCTACTGGGAGGCGCCGCGAGTGCAACTGGACCGGCTCATCGCCGAGCGGGCCAAGTGGGAGAGGGCCGCAGATGGCACGGCGGAGACGCCGGAAGACGTAGTAGCGACACAGGATGCGACAATCGACGTTCAGAGCCAGTGACGGGAGGTCTGAGATATGAAGCTTTCATGGCCGGGCAGAGAAGGAGCGGTTTTGGGGTTCGTACTGGTGGTGCGCCTGGGGCTGGGAGCGATGTTCATCGCCAGCAGCCTGCCGAAGATCCGCCTGCCGTACGAGTTCCTGTCGAGCGTCTACAATTACGAGATCGTAGGCCCGAAGATGGGCGTGCTGGTGGCGATGGTGCTGCCCTGGCTGGAGCTGCTCGTCGGGGTCTGTCTGGTGGGTGGCGTGTTCGTCGGCGGGGCGCTGCTGGGCAGCATCGGGCTGGGCATGATGTTCACGTATGTGCTGGCGTCGGCGTTATACCGCCGTCTGGATATCAGTTGCGGCTGCTTCAGCAGCGCCGCCGGCAAGATCAGCTACATCACGCTGATTCGCGCGATCGTCATCACGGCGCTGAGCGCCGCGGCGTACGCCGGAACCATCTTTCTGGCGCCGCGCGAATGCCTCGCGCTGGCGCCCGAACCGAAGGCCGAACGCCAGCCGGAATTCGCCCCAAACCCCTCCCCCGGCCTGTCCTGAGCGCGGGCGGAACGCCCGCGACACGAAACCAATGAAAAAGCCCGGCTCGTGAGCGAACCGGGCTTTTGTATTCAAGAAACAGTTAAGCCTGAGACAGCGAGAGTGCCTGACTTGCGCCGGCCCGAAAGGGGCCGACGTTCTAGATATCCCTAGAAAGGAGGTGATCCAGCCGCAGGTTCCCCTACGGCTACCTTGTTACGACTTAGTGCCAGTCGTCGGGCTTACCGTCGGCAGTCGCCTCCCTTGCGGGTTAGCAAACCGACTTCGGGTACTCCCAACTCCCATCACTTGACGGGCGGTGTGTACAAGGCTCAGGAACACATTCACCGCGTCATCGCTGATACGCGATTACTAGCGATTCCAACTTCATGCAGGCGAGTTGCCAGCCTGCAATCCGAACTGGGGCCGGATTTTTGCGATTTGCGCCACCTCGCGGTCTTGCGTCGCTTTGTTCCGACCATTGTAGCACGTGTGAGGCCCTGGGCATAAAGGCCATGATGACTTGACGTCATCCCCACCTTCCTCCGGTTTAACACCGGCAGTCCCGTTAGAGTTCCCGGCATGACCCGCTGGTAACTAACGGCAAGGGTTTCGCTCGTTAGAGGACTTAACCCGACATCTCACGACACGAGCTGACGACAGCCATGCAGCACCTGTGCAAGTTTCACCCGAAGGCAGCCCAACCTGTTTCCAGGCGGGCATCCAAGCATGTCAAACCCAGGTAAGGTTCTGCGCGTTGCTTCGAATTAATCCACATGCTCCACCGCTTGTGTGAGCCCCCGTCAATTCCTTTGAGTTTTAGCCTTGCGACCGTACTCCCCAGGCGGCCTACTTAACACTTTGGCTTCGGCTGTGCCGGCGTCAGAACCGCCACAACCTAGTAGGCATCGTTTACGGCGTGGACTACCGGGGTATCTAATCCCGTTCGCTCCCCACGCTTTCGTGTCTCAGCGTCAGGACAGGCCCAGTGCAACGACTTCTCCACCGGCGTTCCTCTTGATATCTACGCATTCCACCGCTCCACCAAGAGTTCCTCGCACCCCTACCTGCCTCAAGAAGCGCAGTTCGTCAAGCAATTCCTCGGTTAAGCCGAGGGATTTCACAAAACGCTTACGCTTCCGCCTACACACGCTTTAAGCCCAGTGATTCCGAACAACGCTTGCCACCTTCGTCTTACCGCGGCTGCTGGCACGAAGTTAGCCGTGACTTCCTCTGGGTTAGATCAATCCGCCGAAACGGACTTTCTTCCCCCTGACAGTAGTTTACATCCCGAAGGACTTCCTCCTACACGCGGCGTCGCTGGGTCAAGCTTTCGCTCATTGCCCAATATTCGTTACTGCAGCCCTCCGTGGAGGTCCGGGCAGTGTCTCAGTCCCGATGTTGCGGGCCAACCTCTCAGTCCCGCTACCCGTCATCGCCTTGGTGGGCCGTTACCTCACCAACTAGCTGATAGGAACTAGGCCGCTCCTGCACCGATAAATCTTTGATCACCCGCCCATCGACGGGGGATATCATTCGGTATTAATGCCCCTTTCGGAAGAGTGCAAGCACTCAGACGCTATCCCGAAGTACAGGGTACGTTACCTAGCCATTACTAACCCTTTCGCCACTAACTAGGCGTTCGATTGCTCAATTGCCTAGCTCGTTCGACTTGCATGTCTTAGCCACGCCGCCAGCGTTCGTTCTGAGCCAGGATCAAACCCTTCAGTTTGAATCGTCGAAACCGCCGAAGCGGATTTCGTCACTAAAGGCTCAACACTTCTGGTATATTCGCACCGAAAGTGCTGAAAAAAGGCTATTGCATTTTTCGCGGCCTCGCCGGGGCGAATCCCGCCGGGCCGGTGCACTTTCGCTGCTCATATGGCTTAACTGTTCACTTGTCAAAGATCACAAACTAAACGGGTGGGCAAGCAGTCAGTCAAGGTTGCCTGTCCACCAGTAGTCATGTTATTCTACGCACAAATCGGAACGCGTCAACCCCCTGTCGAGCAAAAAATGAAAAAAATCTTCACTTTTCTCAGAAGCCCGTTTTCGGTCCCCAAAACCGCATCCCCCGGCCCCCGAACAGCCTGTGATTCTACCGTTTCCCGCCCGAAATGCAACCGGATTTCGTCGATCGTATTGCGTCGTGCGTCTTGCGTGAAGCGTGTTGCGTGAGGCGTGAAGCGTAGTCCCTGCCCCCTGCGGCCCGGCGGCTGCGGTCCCTGCTCTTCCGCAGGGCTTTCTTGCGCGTCGCCCGCCTGCCGGGGTGGTTTCGCCCGGTCGCGCTCGGCGCGGACGATCGCTTCGAGCCGGTGGCCCGGGTGAAAATACTTCATCGCCCTGAACCGCTCGCTGTCGCGGTTGCCTTCCTCGTAGAACGGGCCGGGGATCACAACGGCGCAAATCAGAGGCGTCAGGTGCGAATGGCACCTCTAGTTCACTCGTAAGGTGGGTCAAGAACCCACCCTACGGCTGCGGTGCAGGCGTCGTTCAGGCCGCGCCGGATTCTCGTCCTTGGGCGGCGCTTTTGTTTGAAGATTCCCGCGTGTTGAGGGTACGTATGGTAGAGAGATCGCTATGGACGACGTGAAAACGATAGAACGTTGCAGGGCTGGCCAGACCGAGGCGTTCGGGGAACTGGTGAGGCAATACCAGTCGCAGGCTATCCGGCACGCCTTGACCCTGCTCGGCAATCTCCCCGATGCCCTGGATGTGGTCCAGGACGCTTTTGTGGCCGCGTTCCAGGCCCTGGGACGATTTGACCTGTCACGCAAGTTCTACCCATGGTTTTACACGATCCTGCGCAATCGCTGTTATAAGGTCCTCACCTCACGCGGGCGACGGCCGGTTACGGATATCGATGATGTCCAACTCCTGGCCCCGCCGGTCGACGAGGCCCTGGGCGATGAATCTGCGGCCGTGCAGCGCGTGCTCCAGGAACTTACGCCGGAGGATCGTGAACTGCTGGTCCTCAAGCATCTCGAAGGATTGACCTATGAGGAGTTGGCTCAGCGGTTGGGGGCCCCGGCGGGCACGGTTATGAGCCGGCTCTATCACGCCCGCCGGCGCTTTCGTGAGAAGTTCAGTACCATGCAGGACGACCGTTTGGCAGGGACAGACGAATGATGAGCGAACGATGTGAGAAAGTAAGATTGGCGGCCATGGCCGCTCTCGACGGCGAGACGCCGCCGCTGTCCGAACAGGAGATTCGCGAGCATCTGGCGGGTTGTGCCGCGTGCCGGGCTCAGGTGGAGCAACTCCAGCGAGCGCTGGCGCCTCTGAAGCGACAGAAGCTGCGGGTCGTCGCGGAGGATGTGTGGCCGGGCGTGGAAGCCGCGCTCCGCAAGCAGACCGCTCCAGCGCAGCCCCGCCGCGAGGCCTGTGTGTTCGCCGCGCTCGGCCTGTTCCTTCTCGCCTGCAAGATCGTGGGCGTCCTGCCGGAGTTGGCAGGCAACTGGCTCCCGAAGGTATTGCCTCTGGCGGCGGCCCTCGTGCTCTTCTGTGTGCTCAAACAGAACCCGTTTCAAATCACCGGAAATCTGAAGCTGGAAGGGAATTTGCGATGAGAGAGACATCCTCCAATGAAGGTATCGTTTTAGGTCAGAAATACGCTTACGCGACGGCGGCCCTGATGGTGGGAATCGCCGGCTACATTCAACTCCTGGGAATCGAACGGGCGCTGCTGGCGATCATCTTCGCCTGCCTGGCCCTGCGGCCGAGCCCGGCGCCGCGTCTGGAGGACCGGCGGCTCTGGGCCAAGGCGGGTCTGACCCTGGGCGTGATCATGCTGGTGCTTGTCCCGACCATCGTGATCGTCAAGTTCGACGCCCTCCGCGAGGTCATTACGGCTCTACAGAAGCTCCAATAGGACGAATGCCGGGCCGGTCAGAGACAACCGGGAGTCAATCGGCGACCGTCCCCATAGACGTTCGTACTGAATGCGTGACCAGACACGAGCCGACCGCCATGCTCGTCGGCGTACGTCGGCCAGGCCGTGGTCAGTTGGCGGAGGTTGCTCAGGCAGACGGCTCTTCGGGCCTGCTCGCGTGCGGCGCCCAACGCCGGAACCAATAGCGCCATCAGCAGCGCGATCACTGCGATGACGACGAGCAACTCGATCAACGTAAAAGCGTAGCCACGCCCCCGTTTGTCACCTTGAGCGAACAGCGAAGTCGAAAGGTCTGGCCATAGCTGAGACGCGCGCTCCGTTCGCAGCCAGATCCCTCCGCTGCGGGCCGCTTGCAGCGACCCTCCGGTCGGAATGACAATCGGTGGCGTGTTCATCTCAGTAGTCCTTGCAGTTGCGCATCCACCTGGGCCAGTCGTCGGGCTGGACGCCTCCGGCCTTAGTCCAGGGGTTGGCGCGGTCGAAGTCCGAGGCCCACTTGAGGGTATAGAGTTCCTTGAGGCCGACGCTACGAACGGACCAGTCGAGGAACATGCCGTTGGTCGCTCTGCCGTGCCGGTCCATGAGGAAACCGCCCAGGCCCGGGAGCCCGCCTCCCCAGCCGCGGGCACCGATGGCATAGGCGCTGTCTATCTCGGGCAATGGCCACCTCGCATCGAGCAGCACGGGAATGCTCGCGTGCTCTCGGAGCAAGAAGATGTTCAGCTCGGGTGCCTCGTCGGGCCGCGGATCGCGCTCGATGCGAAACGCCCTCAACAGGGCGCTGTTGTATCCGTAACTGCCCGCAAATCGCGGCTCCGGCGTGAGAATCTGCCATGCCTCGGTGGACGTCCCGTTATCTCCCCTTACGCGCCACGACATGCTGGGGGTAGTTACGGATATGACAAACCCGCCACTATTGGGATCGTCCGGTCGGGGCCGGCTCGCCATGGGGCATAACGCGATGCCTCTCGTGTGGAAGCCGTGGAACGCCCCGTGGTCTGCATTGGGGTCCATGGCGCCGATGAACGTCCCGCGCAACAGCCACAGAACGCCCCAACCGTGTGCGACGGAGGGAAAACGCCCCTCGTAAGCCTGGGTGTAGGCGGCCAGGGTCATCGCCCACTGTCGCAAGTTCGACTGGCAAACCACGGTGCGCGCCTGCCGACGCGCCCGGTGCAGCGCCGGGATCAGGATCGCCATCAGCAGCGCGATCACCGAGATGACCACGAGCAGTTCGATCAGTGTAAAAGCGTAGCCACGCCCCCGTTTGTCACCTTGAGCGAGGCGCAGCGAAGTCGAAAGGTCTGGCCATAGCTGAGACGCGCGCTCCGTTCGCAGCCAGATCCCTCGACGCAGCCTGCCCTGAGGAATCCGAACGGGCTCGGGATGACAATCGGGGCGGTTGCTGGGCTCGGGATGGCCAAGTCGTGGGCTCGGTGCCCTTCCGGTCACAATGGCATCATTGCAACGATTCATCCTGTCCACTTCCACCCCATCGCTTCACGCTTCACGCTTCACGAAATACGCGTCAATAGTCCTTACACTCTCTCATCCATTTGGGCCAGTCGTCGGGTTGGACGCCTCCGGCTTTGGTCCAGGGGCCGGCGCGGTTGAAGTCGGACGCCCACCTAAGCGTCCAGAGTTCCTTCAGGCCCACTTTGCGGACGGACCAGTCGAGGAACATCCCGTTGGTCTCTCTGCCATGCCGCTCCATGACGAAGCTGTTCAGGCCCACGCCCCCGCCCCGACCTGTGTTAAACTGTGGACCGGACAGGAAGCCATCGGCCATGTGCAGGTCGGGCACGGGCTTGGTTGCATCGAGCATCACTGGGATGCCGCCGTGGTTTCGCAACGATAGCGTACTGAAGTTGCGTATCCTGCTGAGCGGCGCACCCATATGGAGAAGGCGGAACCCATAGAACAGGCAATGATTGTATCCATAACTGCCTACAAATGGCGGCTCCGGCGTGAGAATTTGCCAGGCCTCGGTGGACGAGCCAGGGTCTCCCCTCACTCGCCACGTGCCGGTCTCCGTGCTCACCACCATGCTGAATCCACCGTTGTCCCCCGGCTTGGTCGCCATGGGGCACAGCGCGATGCCTCTCGTGTGGAACCCGTGGAACGCCGCGTGGTTGGCGTTGGGGTCGCTGTCGCCGATGAAGGTCCCGCGCAACAGCCACACACCGACGCGCCCGTCCGCGCCGGAGGGAAGACGCCCCTCGTAGGCCTGCGTGTAGGCGGCCAGGGTCATGGCCCATTGGCGCAGGTTGGACTGGCAGGCCACGGCCCGCGCCTGATTCCGCGCCCGGTGCAGCGCCGGGATCAGGATCGCCATCAGCAGCGCGATCACCGCAATGACCACCAGCAGTTCGATCAGGGTGAAGGCGTAGCCGCGTCCCCGTTTGTCACCTTGAGCGAACAGCGAAGTCGAAAGGTCTGGCCTTAGCTGGGACATGCGCTCCGTTCGCAACCAGATCCCTCGACGCAGCCTGCCCTGAGGAATCCGAACGGTCTCGGGATGACAATCGGGGCGGTTGCTGGGCTCGGGATGGCCAAGTCGTTGGCTCGGTGCCCTTCCGGTCACAATGGCATCATCGCAACGATTCATCCTGTCCACTTCCACCCCATCGCTTCACGCTTCACGCTTCACGCTTCACGAGTTACGCGTCAGTAGTCCTTGCACTCTCTCATCCATTTGGGCCAGTCGTCGGGTTGGACGCCGCCGGCCTTGGTCCACGGGTTCGCGCGATCGAAGTCGGACCCCCACTTAAGGGTCCAGATTTCCTTGAGACCAACGCTGCGGACGGACCAGTCGAGGAAGATCGCATTGGTCTGACGGCCGTGGCGCCTCATGACGAATGAGTTCAAGCCGCTGCCCCCTTCTGGCCAGTTCCAAGGACGGGCCGAATTCACCCTGGACAGGTTGGGCCATGGGTTGACGGCATCGAGAAGGACGGGAATGCTCGCGTGCTCTCGCAGCGTGAAAGTGTTCAAGTCGGGTACCCCGTCAGGCCCCCAGATGGGGTCGATGCGGAACCCCTCGAACAGGGCGGTGTTGTATCCGTAACTGCCCAGGAATCGCGGCTCCGGCGTGAGAATCTGCCAGGCGGCGGTGGCCCCCCCGATTTCGCCGGTCATGCGCCACGATAGCGTGGGGCTATTTACCGCTATGACGAAATTGACACGATTGGGATCCGGGGGCCGGGGTCGGCTCGCCATGGGGCACAGCGCAATGCCTCTTGTGTGAAAGCCATGGAGCCCCGCGTGGTTGGCATTGGGGTCGATGGCGCCGATGAACGTCCCGCGCAGCAGCCACAGACCGATGTGACTAATCGGGCCGGAGGGCAGACGTCCCTCATAATCCTGGGTGTAGGCCGCCAGCGTCATCGCCCACTGGCGCAGGTTAGACTGGCAAGCGACGGCCCTCGCCTGATTTCGCGCCCGGTGCAGCGCCGGGATCAGGATCGCCATCAGCAGCGCGATCACCGCGATGACGACGAGCAACTCGATCAACGTAAAAGCGTAGCCACGCCCCCGTTTGTCACCTTGAGCGAACAGCGAAGTCGAAAGGTCTGGCCATAGCTGAGACGCGCGCTCCGTTCGCAGCCAGATCCCTCCGCTGCGGGCCGCTTGCAGCGACCCTCCGGTCGGAATGACAATCGGTGGCGTGTTCATCTCAGTAGTCCTTGCAGTTGCGCATCCACCTGGGCCAGTCGTCGGGTTGGACGCCTCCGGCCTTGGTCCAGGGGTTGGCGCGGTCGAAGTCCGAGGCCCACTTAAGGGTATACAGTTCCTTGAGGCCGACGCTACGAACGGACCAGTCGAGGAACATTCCGTTAGTCGCTCTGCCGTGGCGGTCCATGAGGAACTGGCCCAGGCCCGGGCTCAGGCCCAGGGTTCTCCCGTCTCCCCGGGCGCGGGCACCGATGGAATAGGCCCTGTCTATGTAGCCCACTGGCTGGGTCGCATCGAGCAGCACGGGAATGCTCGCGTGTTCTCGCAGCGTGAAAGTGTTCAAGTAGGGTATCGCCAGTGGTGCCCGGTCTTCAATGCCGAACCCCATGAACAGGGTGCCGTTGTATCCGTAACTGCCCAGGAATCGGGGCTCCGGCGTGAGAATCTCCCAGGCGTTGGTGGACGTGCCATGTCTTCCTGTTATGCGCCACGATACTCTGGGGCCACTTGACGTTGTCGTGAAGCTGCCACCGCCACCATTGGGATCCGCGGGCTGGGGCCGGCTCGCCATGGGGCACAGGGCAAGGCGTCTCGTGTGGAAGCCGTGGAGCGCCGCGTGGTCTGCATCAGGGGCCATGGCGCCGATGAACGTACCGCGCAACAGCCACAGAGGGCCGCGACCTGAGAGGGAGGGGAAACGCCCCTCGTAGTCCTGGGTGTAGGCGGCCAGGGTCATCGCCCACTGGCGCAGGTTGGACTGGCAGGCCACGGTGCGCGCCTGATTTCGCGCCCGGTGCAGCGCCGGGATCAGGATCGCCATCAGCAGCGCGATCACCGCGATGACCACCAGCAGCTCGATCAGTGTGAACGCCCGCTCGCGTTCGTTTCGCTTTGTCGCGCCCATGGCTTCGCTCTCCTTCTCCCAACCAGGAGTCCACGCCAGCCGGCCCATCCCTTCTCGAATGGGCCGGTCGTGCTTCCGTCCCCAAGCGGAGTTCGCCAGCTCCTTTCGCTTCTGGCGCCCCGGCATCCGGCGTGGGCATCCCTGCGCCGGCCGGGCGACGTACTGCAAGAACAGATCCGGTCCGCCGAAGGCGGATCCTCGCTACATCGTCACAGGTGCCATCATCGGTGCTTGATTTCACCACCCCGTCCGGCCGGACCAGGACGACGGCCCGCGCCGGAATCCGCCTTGTCTACGCGCATCCAACTTGCAGGCGTTCGCATGGGCCTCCGTGTGGATGCAATTCTCGAAAAAAAGGAGGGACCCTTACAGAGAGGTATTACCCTGTTGCCTGCTATCCGCGATGACCTTCGCACTCCTTCTCGCAAAGGACTTTCGCCGCATCGCTCTGGCGCAGGTGCCGCATCGCCGGTGTCTTCGCTATTCACTGTCGATTATCGCGATCCTCTCCATCCCCGTCAAGCCCAAACCCGGAAGCAACCCACGAAAACCCGGCGCCGCATCTGCGCCCAGCGAGGTTTCACCCACCTACGCTTCCACGCATCTACGCTCCCACGGCCCGGCGAGCTTGCGAGATGCGAGCAACAAGATACGAGATACGGCCGCGTTGCGGCGGTCAGTTGGGCGGGAACTCGTCGGAGGGGGCATCGTCGTCGGATGTGTCGTCATCGAAGTCCTCGTCGTCTTCGGCGCTGTCGTCGATGTGCTCGTCGAAGGTCCAGTGGTGCAGGGCGTCGATGAGGATGGCGGAGGTGATCTCGTAGCCGTCT